>Ga0070741_10000172_pt1 | contig 244476 bp, 213 predicted proteins | sample Coa_R1_4_FD_66440 | JGI IMG/M metagenome (GOLD analysis project Ga0070741, IMG submission 66440) | Surface soil microbial communities from Centralia Pennsylvania, which are recovering from an underground coalmine fire - Coalmine... | ecosystem: Environmental > Terrestrial > Soil >... | reverse complement strand
TTGTCTGGGGCATTGGCCGGGCTGATGTTGGCGCGGTAGCGGGTGGACATGGTGCTGGCGCAGGGTGCATCCCCAGCGAAGTGAGCGAGACACGCGCGCGCTTTGGCAAGCCGGAAACGGTGCAGCGGTGGCTGGCTGGACAATGAGCGCATCGGCTGGTAGGTGTGCTGCCGGGAGTGGGCACGCTGGGTGTTGAGGCGCTATGTGGGGGAGCAGCTGCTTCTGTTGGTGGATGAGATCAAGCTGGGAGCACACTTGAGCGTGATGGTGGTGGTCTTGGCCTACCGAGGCAGTGCCATCCCGCTGGCCTATTGATGCTACCACCCCAGGCTGTGGCCGGTGGCGGGCCAGGTCGGTTGGACCTGCGCCTCTTCAATTTCTTGCGGCAGGCCCCCAACGCTGACTTTGCTCCCCTGCCGCCTCATCTGCTGTTCGCTGATCCCCCGCCTCTCTCCATTAGTGTCGGTGTCTGAACTGTGGAGCGGAGAGAGGGGCAGGGGGGAGGTAAACGCCACTACTTGGCCGGTTCGAGCAGCGCGTTTGTCACCTTGATCTCGCCGCTCAGAATCTTGGCGCGGGCCTCGTCAATGGCGGCGCGGACGGCGGGCAGCTTGTCCACCATGTCCTTCGGGCCGCTCTTGTCGAAGGTGCGCGAGCAAACGCCCACGTCCCAACTCAGGCCCGCGAACCCCTCCTTCAGGCCCACGTTGGTTGAACCGGCCTTGTACGTGCCATCGACCACGCTCTTGACGAAGTTGAAGACGGCGTTATCGACACGCTTCATGGCCGATACAATGATTGTGCCGGGGTAGAGGTCATCCTGATTGCTATCGACGCCGATGGCGAACTTGCCGTTGTCCTTCGCCGCCTGCAAGACACCTTCACCACTGCGCCCGGCCACCTGGTAGATGATGTCCGCGCCCTGGCTGTACATGCCGTTCGCCAGTTCCTTCGCCTTCACCGGATCGGAGAACGGGTTTGAGCCGCCCACGTAGGCACGCAGCGTCTGGCAGTCCTTACAAACCGACTTCACGCCTTCTTCATAGCCGACGATGAACAGGTCAATGCTGGGCGTCTGCAAACCGCCCACCGCCCCGACGATCTTGCTCTTGGTCAGCATCCCGGCAGCGATGCCCGCCAGGTAGCTGTTCTCGTGCGTAAAGATGTTGTACAGCGCCAGGTTCGGATATTTTGGCTCCTGCGGGAAGAACGTTTCCTGGGCCGCGAACTTCTGATCCGGGAACTCCTGAACGATCTCGTCAATGGTGCTGGGGTCAACCGCGATGGTGATGATCAGCGTCGGCTTGTCCTGCACCGCCCGCCGGATGGCAGCGTCGTGCTCCTGGACGCCCGCCGTTTCGATGATCTTGCCTTTTACGCCCAGTTCCTTGATGGCGCGTTCTGCGCCTGCTGCCGCCGAGTCGATGAACGAACGATCACCCCGCGCGTTGGGCAGGATGATCTCAAAACTGATGCTGCTGTTGTCCTTCACACTCATCGTGGCAGCCTGCGTGCTGGCCTCACTCGGCTTGAGGCACGGATCGGGTTTGGTATCCTGAGCGCGCGCCAGATTGACCGACAGCAGCCCGATCACGATGAGGACAAGAGCAACCGTGCGGTGAAATTTCAACATCGTAATTCTCCTTAAATGTAAAGCGGGGCTGGTTCTATTCAAACACAATCCGGCTGGGATTGGTTCATCAAAAGTGACGAACATTCATGGCATTGTTTATGATAGTATAACCACATTTTCTCAACGAGGAAGCAGCGATGGCGACGCGCATAATCCTGGACACCGACATCGGCACGGACGTTGACGACTGCCTGGCGCTGGCGGTCATTCTGAGCGCGCCCGAATTGAAGCTGGAAGGCGTGACATGCGTGTACGGCGATACGCTGCTGCGGGCGCGTATGGTGCTCAAGTTGCTGGAACTGCGCGGTGTCAGCGGCGTTTCGGTCATGGCGGGGGTGCAGAAGCCGTTGATGGGCCTTCGCCCCGTCTACTGGGAAGGCCACGAGGGGCAGGGCTTGCTCGAACCGGACGACGAACAGCGCCAGCCATCGCCGGAATTCGCCCCAGACTTTATCGCCCGCACCGTCATGGACAACCCCGGCCAGATTCACCTGATCGGCATCGGCCCGCTGACGAACATTGCGCTGGCCTTCCTGCGCGAGCCGCGCCTGGCCGCCAACCTGCGCCACCTGACGATCATGGGCGGCGTCGTGCGTGGCAACGATGCTCTGGACCTGCCCTACGCCGAACACAACATCGTCTGTGACCCGGAAGCGGCGCATGTCGTATTCTCGTCGGGCGCGCCGATCACGATGGTTCCGCTCAATGTCACCGTCCAGGTGCGCATCCGGCAGGCTGGCTTGCAGCGTATCCAGGCCGCCAATACGCCATTCCACCAGGCCGTAGCAGGCCAGCTTGCCCGTTATCCGCGCTTCGCCGCCTACGGCTCGACGGCGCTGCACGACCCGCTGGCCGTTTCAACGATCATCGATCCTTCGCTGGTGACGCTGCAACCGGTTCACGTCGAGGTCGAGACTCAGGGCCGTCTCTCGGCTGGCGCAACGCTGATCCGCAAGCCCAAAGCCGACGAGCCGGCTCACGTTCAACTCGCCACCGCCGTCGACGTATCGCGCTTCGAGGAATTTGTCGTGCAGCGGTTGGAGCATTAGCCGTATGTCTACCACGCTCCTCTACAGCGGAAAGGTGCTGTGTCTGGGACAGGCCGACAGGATTTTTGATCGCGGCTACGTGCTGATCGAAGGTGAGCGCATCGCGGCAGTGGGCGACGTGGCCGATTTGCCCGCCAACCGCGCCTACGACGAGCGGATCGATTGCACAGGCAAGCTGATCATGCCGGGGCTGGTCAATGCCCATACGCACACGCCGATGACGCTCTTTCGTGGGCTGGCCGAGGGCGTCTCGCTGCTGACCCTGGACGGCTGGTACAACACCATCCGCACCCTGGAACTGGTCATGACGCCCGACATGGTTCCGGCGGCGGTAGAAGTCGCCTGCGCTGAAATGATCCGCACCGGCACGACGACCTTTGCTGACCAGTATTTCTTTATGGATCAGGTCATCCCAGTGGCCGTCAAAAGCGGGCTGCGCGGCGCGCTGGCTTACGGCGTGGTGGAACTGGGCGACCCGGTGGCCCGCGAGCGTGAACTGGCGCGGGTCGATGCCTTCCTGGAAGAAATGGGCAGCCTGGGCGCTGGACGCCTGCAGGGCTGGGTCGGGCCGCACGCCTTCTTTGTGGACAACAGCCCCGAAACGATGGAGGCCGAGCGCCTGCTGGCGCAAAAATACCACACTGGCCTGCACATTCACCTCTCGACGGCCAGCGAAGAGGACGACTTCTGCCGCCAGCGTTACGGCGTCAGTGCCGTGACCAGGATGGCCGAACTGGGCATGTTGGAGCAGCGCGTGATGGCCGCCCACAGCATCACCATCCCGCCGGAGGATTGGCCCCTGCTGGCCCAGAAGCCCTTCACAGCGGTCATCGCCGCCAGCGCCTGTATGCGGGCCGGGGCGGAAGCGGCGCCCGTCGTCGGGATGCGCGCCGCCGGGATCAACCTCGCCATCGGCACGGATAACGTCTGCAACAACAATGACTACGATCTGTTTCTGGAAATGCGCACCCTGGCAAAGCTCGCCAGTTTCCGCGAGAAGCGGCCCGGCGCGCTCCCGGCCCGCGACGTGCTGGACATGGCGACGGCGGGCGGCGCGAAGGCCTTGGGGCTGGCCGACGAGATCGGCGACCTGACCCCCGGCAAGCGTGCCGACCTGATCATGCTGGACATGGGCGGCATCGGCTGGACGCCCTTCGGGGCCAACGATCCCTTTACCGCGCTGGTCTACAGCATCAACGGGCTACAGGTCACTCATACAATGGTCAACGGCCAGTGGCTGCTGCGGGATCGGGTCTGGACAACGCTTGATTACGCCGGGGCCGTCCGCCGCCAGACAGAGGATGTGCGCCGGTTGTTGGCCCTGCGCGAAGCCGCACGGCGTCAGAGCGGTGTGACGGGCATTCAGCCGATCCCAATCGAGCGCAAGTAGGCCAGGTTGCGTTTGGCGCTGGCAAGCGGGTCTGCGCCCGTGCCGGGCAGAATGTCCTGCTCGACGACGGCCCAGCCGTCAAAGTTGAGTCCATCCAGCACCTTGAGCAGCGCCGGGAAGTCCACCGAGCCTTTGCCCAGTTCCGGGAAGACGCCCGCCTTCACGCCGTCAAAGTAATCGCCATCGCTGGCAAGCACGCGCTGCCGGATCGGCTGGCTGCAATCCTTCAGGTGCAGGTAGCGCACGCGGCTTCCCCAGCGTCGGCACAGGTCAACCGGATCGTCGCCGCCGTACATGGCATGGCCCGTATCCAGGCACAACCCGATCAGGTCGGGATCCGTTTCTGACAGGAAGCGATCTACCTCCTGCGGACTCTCGATCCACGCCCCGACGTGCGGATGGTAGACCGTCTTCAGCCCGCATTCCTCACGCATCTGCCGGGCAAACGCCTGTGCATTGCGGACGAACGCCGTCCATGCCTGGCCCTGCAAGCCATCCTCCGGGCGAATGCGCCCAGCCCGCTTGGATCGGCTGTCCGGCGCAAAGAGTAGATCGGATAGCACCATCCACTGGCAGCCCATTTCGTGCAGGAAATGCGTGACCTGCATCGCCTCGTCGTAGACAGCTTGGTTGGCCTGCGCATCGGACAGATTCACCTGGACATAAGCAGACAGCAGCGTCAGCCCGCGCTCGGCCAGTTCGCGCCGCAGCCGATCCGCCTGCATGGGCATGTACCCGTATGGCCCCAGCTCGGTTCCGGCGTAGCCCGCCGCACGAATCTCGTCAAGCACCGGGCCGTAGGGCGGGACATTGGGCGTATCCTTGAGCAGCACACCCCACGACACCGGGGCGCTGGCGAGCCGGATGTGCATAACAAGTGATCCCTTCTGAGACATTAAACCTCACCCGCAATTCCTCTTCGTTTCGGAATACAAAGCATTATGAACCAGTCCCAGTTGGGGAGGGGGTCAGGGGGTGAGGTCAACCCAACTTCTCCGCAATAGTACGTGCGTGTTCCACCTCATGCGTCCCGATCAGCCGGGCGATCTCCTCTATCGACATGATCCGCAGGCTGCCATGCCGCCCGCGCTTCTCAAAATCGGAGTCTTGCAGGCCCCTCAATGTCTGCTTGAGCGCTTCGCGGTCTTCGTCCAGGGCGGCCAGCAATTCCTGCGGGGTTTTGTCGGCGGATTTCTGCACGCTGCGCTGGTTCCAGCGGTTCAGATCAAAATCGGGCGGGACGGTTTCCTCGCCCGCGTTGATCCGCATAATCTGACCCAACATGCCCTTCTGCGCGCTGACCATATGCGAGACGATCTGGCGCACCGTCCAGTGTTGATCGTCCTCCTGAATGGTCTTTTCCCAGTCGTCAGGTTGCAGGCGATCCAGTATCTGCCTCACCTCGCGGCGGTTCCGATCAAGGGCATTGAGAATGTCCGTCGTTCGATCCGGCATAAGCTCTCCTGAATTTATATCAAATGCTCTCCCCCGTCCACACGCAGCGTGACGCCCGTCACAAAGGTCTGCGTTGCCAGGAAGACGACGGCCTGCGCCACGTCCTGCGGTTCACCCGTCCGGCCCATCGGCAGCCGCCGCCCAATCTGCTCCCACTTTTCGGGGCTGTTGCCCTGGTCGCGCAGCACCGGCCCTGGCGCAATGGCATTGACACGGATCGCCGGAGCCAGACTGAGTGCCAGCACCTCGGTCAGCATGACCATTCCGGCCTTCGACACGCTGTGCTGCGGGAAGGCTTTCCAGGGCTGAAAGGCGCTCATGTCTGTGATGTTGATGATCGCGCCGCCCTCGCCGCGCTCGATCATCATCCGCGCCGCCTGCTGGCTGCACAGGAACGGCGCGGTCATGTTCACGTCGAGGGCCTCCTGCCAGTCTTCCAACGGCACGTCCGGAATCGAGCCGCCCTTGAAGCTGGACGCATTGTTCACCAGCAAGTCCAACCGCCCGTAGTGCTGCCGGATGACAGCAAATAGCTGCTCGATCTGCGCGGGCTGGCGCAGGTCGGCCTTGACCACGGTGGCCTCCACGCCCAGGGCGCGGACTTCGGCGGCAGTTTCGACGGCGGCCTCATCGCTGCTGCCGTGATGGATGATCTGGTGCATCCCCTGGCGGGCCAGTTCCAGCGCAATGAACTTGCCGACGCGCCGGGCCGAGCCGGTCACAAGCGCCACCTTACCGTTGAGGGAAACTACGGCCATCGAGACTATTCAACTTTTCTGAACGTATCCCAGTAATCCTGCCAGCGGCGGCGCACTTCGTCCTCCGTTGCGCCCAGGTCGTAGGCAGGCGAGATGAGCGGCAATGCGCGCTCCACCCTGACCAGCACGATGTGCCGGATTGGACTGGACGTACCCCGCTGGCGATAAAAGGCAAGAATCTGCTCGAACAACGGTCCCTCGGCCAGTATCTCGGCCCGCCCCTTGAAACGATACCCCTTCCGCACCACCTGGTCAACGACGTTGATTTCCAGGACGGGGTTGGCCCGCAGATTCTCGATGGTTCCCGGCGAGCAGATATCGGCAAAGACCAGATGATCGTCATCCCAGACGGTGGTGGTTCCCTTCGGCGACAGGTTCGGCGTACCGTCCGGGCAGACAGTGGCGACAAAGCCGAGCCGCTGCTCGCGCACCACACGCTGCATATCTTCAGTCAGGATGCCCATTCTGCCGATCCTCTTGCGCAACCATAAAAACCCGAAATGCCGCAGAAGTTTCGCACCCGCCGAGCCGTGCGCATCCGCATATGAGAAACAGGATTGTAGCCGACTTAATGTTGTTGTAAGATAGATGCGCCTGGAAACGGGTGACGAATCTGCGTTCCAAGACACTCTATCATCCTGACACCAACTATAGCTCGAAGGACTGGCGAAATTTATGATCGACGTCAATGACCTCCGCAAAGGGGTTACGTTTACTGTAGACGGCAATATCTACAAGGTGCTGGAATACGCCCATAACAAGCCGGGGCGAGGCAATGCCACCATCCGCACCACGCTGCGTGATCTGCGCACGGGCGCGACCATTCAGCGCACCTTCCAATCCGGTGATCGGGTGCAGGACATCCGCGTCGAAAGCGATGTGGTCGAATACCTGTACAATGATGGCGAGTTCCTGCACTTTATGGACATCGCCACCTACGACCAGCATGAACTCCGTGCCGACATCTTTGGGGACGACGTAAAGTACCTCAAGGAAAATACGCAGCTCAAACTGAGCAGCTACAACGGCGAGATCATCGACTACGAACTGCCGACGACGGTTGAACACAAGGTGGTCGAGTCAGAAGTGGCCGTCGCAGGCGACACCGCTACCGGCGCGACCAAGAAGGTCACGACGGAAACGGGTCTGAAGGTCACGGTTCCCCTCTTTGTCAACGTCGGCGATACGATCCGCGTCGATACCCGCGACGGCAGCTACCTGACGCGCGTGTAGCCTGGCCGCATTCCAAATCGCTGTACTCAATCGACACGACTGCTTCCCCCCTCCGCTGCGCAGAGAGGGGGCCAGGGGGTGAGGTTAAACAGCCCTCAAAAACCCCGCGATCAGCTTGCCCACCTGCTCCGGCTGCTCCTGGGGCACAAGGTGGCCTGCACCTTTGACTGTGACGATCTGCACGCGCGGGTTGCGCTTGCGGAAAAGGCGCTCGCTTGTCTGCGTGAAGGTATCGCTCAGTTCGCCGCGAATGATCAGCGTCGGATGGGTGATCTTCGCGGGCAGTTGCCACACGGTCACGTCGATGGTTTTGTAAAGCTGTGCTTCCCATTCCGGCGAATAGATCAGGTGCACTTTGCCATTACCGTCACCAGCGCTATCTGGCGCGGTCATGCTTTCCACGTAGGCGCGCAGCACATCGTCCGGCCAGCGCGCAAAGAGCGTTTTCTGCCGGAAGCTGGCGAAGGCAGCCTCGGCGCTGTCCCAGGCGCGGCGGCGGCGCAGCGCACCCTGCACTAGCGGCAGCCGATCTCCACGCCCCAACAATCGCATCAGGCGGATGTAGCGCAGGGCATAGGGCGGCAGCAGCGTCGGGTCGAGCAGGATCAGGCGGCTGAAGCGTTCCGGACGCTTGATGGCTGCATACAGCGTGGCGATCCCGCCGACGCTGTGGCCGATGCCGACGGCGGGCTGGTCGGTCAGCGGTTCCAGCCCGGCCAGCAGGTCGTCGCCAAGCTGGGGCCACGCCGTCAGCGACTCCGGCGGGCAGTCATCCCACATGGGCCGGGCATACAGCGAGACGACGTGATACTCGCCAAAGAGCGGTTGCAGGGCGCGCGCATAGACTTGCGGCAGGAAGCCGTTGGCGCAGGCCAGGTTCACCAGGGGTCTGCCAGGCGCGCTGTTGAATGCGTAGAATTTCATGGAATCGAGAGCTTGTCTGTCAAAGGCACAAACCGAGATTATACCTCTCCCGAAAAGCGGGTACACTTGACCGCGCCCCAACTGTGTAATTCTCCCCTCTCCACGCTGGTGGAGAGGGGCTGGGGTGAGGCGAGCCGATATTCTCAGGATCACGACTGATGCGCTACTCGAAGCTGTTTGGCAAGACCACGCACGGCGAACTGAAAGACTCCAGGTTCATCAGCCACCAACTGCTGACCAAAGGCGGCTTTGTGCGCGAATCCACCGCCGGGCGCTACTACTTCCTGCCGCTAGGCTGGCGGGTTCACGAGAAGATCAGGGCCATCATCAAGGAGGAAATGGATCGCGTGGGCGGTCAGGAAATGATCACGCCCCTGCTGCACCCGATCTCGCTCTGGAAGGAGACGCGCCGCACCGAATCGGTGGGCTTTGAACTGATGACAGTCAAGGACCGCAGCGATGCGCAGTTTGTCCTGGGCGGCACGGCGGAGGAAATGTTTGTTGATCTGGTGCGCAAGTTCAAGATCAGCTACCGCGATCTGCCCTTCACGGTCTACCAGTTCTCGACCAAGTTCCGCGACGAACTACGCGCCAGGGGTGGGCTGCTGCGCGTGCGCGAGTTCGTGATGAAGGATGCCTACTCCTTTGACCGCGACGCCAGCGACTTTCAGCAAACCTACCACACGCTGGCCGAAGCCTATCACCGCATTTTCCGGCGGCTCGGCCTGGAGGCAGCGCAGGTCGAGGCCGACAACGGCTACATCGGCGGTGAGTACTGCCACGAGTTCATCGTCGAAAGCGAGGTCGGCGAGAGCCGCTACCTGGAAAGTGCCGACGGCTCGTACCGTGCTCACGAGGACGTGGCGAAGTTCCGGCGCGAACCGATCAACCCCGACGAGGAGATCAAACCCTTCCAGATCATCCCGCAGCCGGAGTGGGTCAAAACGATGGAGGATAACGTCAAGCATTACGGCCTGCCAGCCTCGCGTTTCCTCAAAAACGTCGTCTACCGCAACGTGCAGACGGGTGAGATCGTCATCGGAACGATCCGGGGCGACCTGGAAGTCAACAAGATCAAGCTCGAACATGCTGTCGATGCCGTCGGCCAGCTTGAAGAGGCTACCGACGCCGACCTGGCGCGCATCGGCACGCAGCGCGGGTGGGTGCATTCCTGGGGACACCAGGGCGCGCGCTACATTGGCGACCTGTCCCTGACCACCGTTCGCAACTTCATCGGCGGGCAGAAGGAAGCCGAAACCGACTCGATCAACGTCAACTATGGGCGCGATTTTGAATGTGAGAAGCTGGCCGACATTGCGATGGCGCAGCCGGGCTACCTGACCGAAGACGGCAGGCAAACACTGATCGAGAAGCGCGGCATCGAGGTCGGCAACATCTTCCAGCTTGGCTATCACTATTCCGCCAGGATGGAAGGAGCCGTCTTTGTTGACCAGGACGGCAAGGAGAAGCCGCTGTACATGGGCTGCTACGGGATCGGCCTGGGCCGCACGCTGGCCGCCATTGTGGAGAAGTACCACGACGACAGGGGCATCTGCTGGCCTGAGGCCGTTGCGCCCTTCCAGGTTCACCTGATTTCATTGGGCGGCAGCGACCAGAAAGCCGAGGCCGTCTATCGTCACCTGACCGACGCCGGGCTGTCCGTGCTGTGGGATGACCGGGCCGACTCGCCGGGCGTCAAATTCGCCGATGCCGACTTGGTCGGCATCCCGGTGCGGCTGGTCGTCTCCGAGCGCAATAAAGGCAAATTGGAGTGGAAGCGGCGCGATAGCAGAACCGCCGAACTGCTCGAACTGGACGCGGTGGTGGAGCGTCTGCGTCCGTAAGCGGTTTGCCCTATCATTATTTTGCTCGGGGGGGTTACCTCACCCCCTGACCCCCACTCCGAATTCGAATCGGGGGAACCGGTTGGCGCTGCCTCTGCGGCTTGCTCCCCTCTCTGCTTGCAGAGAGGGGCCGGGGGTGAGGTTCCTGGTCAGGCACAGTCAGCCTGCTGCTTCTGTTGCTGCCGCCGTCGCCGCCTGCGTTGCGACTGGGGTCGCGCTGGATGCAAGCTGGAACAGCGTAATGTTGCTGAAGGTTGGGTTGGTGCTGGACAGCATGTTGTACACGATCCCGAACACCCCTACCGATCCGCGCTGGATGGGCGGGTCGCCAAACTGGGTCAGCGGCGTGCCACAGGCGAACGTGCCGTTAAAGCTGATGTAAATGTTGCCGCCCTCTTCCTGCACCGTTACCGTGTTGGTCGTTGTCGAATTCGGGTCGTTGGCGTCGGCAGCCTTCAGCGATGGCTCACTGAAAGACAGGCTTCCGGCGCTGGAGCCGTCACTGTAGATAGCTGTCATCGTCCATGAACCGTTGGGAATCAGTTGCAGCAGGTAAAAACCAGTGGTGGAACGGTAATTCAGGATCAGCCCGCCGATGTTCTGGCTGGACTGGGTGACATCGACAGTGTAGATGAACTCGGGCAACTGGCTGGCTTTCAAAGTGGCGAGGCCCGCCCAATTGCCGGTCTGTCCCCGGTCTACGAAGGTCAGCTTGCCGTTCTGGATCGACAGCGCGACACCCGGCGACCCACCCGGCGCGACGGCCCAGTTTTTCTCGGCGATAATCGGGTCTTTGATAGGGGCTTTGCCGGCTTTGGTGCTCGGTGCAGACAGCGGGCAGTATACTGCGCGACGGGTGCTGACCGGGACTTTGATCTCCTGTTTCTCGCCTTTCCGGTTGACGGTAAACGTGATAGTGTCACCCGGCTTCGAAGCCACAATCGCCGCAATCACGGCGTCCCGACTCTGCGCCGCCTTGCCGTTCACTTCCACGATCTCGTCGCCAACCTGCATCCCCGCTTTCCCGGCGGGGCCGTTGGCAACAACGGTCTGAAGCCGGATCACGTTCGGCGTATCGCCCAGGCTGATGCCGATGGTCCCGGCCTCCGGTGATGGCGCTTTGACGAAACTGATCGGCCTGTTGTCGGCGTTCTCGTCCGGTTCTGCGGTGCTGGCCTCGGTGGCCGCCAGCGTCGGCTCGGCTGTCGCCGCATTCGCGTGCGGGGAGATCGAACCCGTGCCGGCCAGTAACAGCACCAGGATCAAAGCAAGTAGGGCCGCCGTCCACCCTGTCAGGCGTGTCATATTACAATATCTCCTTCCCAAGATTCGCGCCGAGTATAACCCGTGGGAATTGCTCAACAAATTCTAAGCCGGACAACAGTTGTATTCTACCCAAATTTGTTTAAGCTATGATCAGCAACCCCTATACCCGGCGATGAACCAGGCGTGGTTGTGGCTGTGGGCTTTCACCCGGAGGTATACAGATGAAAGTGGATATGCAGTCTGGCAAGTTCCGTTTGGTGGCGGTGCTGGTGGTGGTGGCGCTGCTGGTAGGAACCGCGCCCGCGACGCGGGCCGCTGCGCAGGCCATCTGCTCGCCATCGCATATTGTCCTGCCCGGCGAAAATCTGTTCCGTATTGCCCTGGCAAACGGCACGACCTGGCCGATCCTGCAACAGATCAACAACCTGCCCAACCCTAACCTTATCAGGGTGGGGCAGGTGATTTGTCTGCCTGGCAGCGTCGTCGTCCCGCCCGCGCCAACACCGGTTCCGCCACCCGCCAGTACCGGCCTGGTGTTGCCGCCCCCGGGCGTTTTCCCGTCCATTGACTTCAACACGCGGCAGGCTGGCCCCGGCGATACGATTGTCATCACGGGCGTCAACTTCCCCACCAATGAAACGGTGGACATCTTCATCGCGCCCGTCGGCTCGCCCTATCCGACTATCGCATCGGGCAGTGCTGTGACCGCCCCTGATGGCACGCTGAATACCCGTTTCACCGTGCCGAACGACGTGGGCGGCGTGCCGCTGCGCGGTTCGCCGCTGTCGGTGCTGGTTCGTGGCCGCACGACAGGTTACTTCGGCTTCAACTTCTTCTTTAACCCGCGCCCGTAGCTGGCTGCCCTGGTTTTTCTTCCTGCCTGGGAGGAGAACCAGGGCGCGCATAGACCCTTGAACCTGCCTCAGAGCCGCCCGACTGGATTCCGTCTGTCCCACCTTGCCGCACATGAGGCGAGTTGGCTTCCGCTGCTCCTCATCCTCGTCCTGGCCCTTCTGCTGCGCATCGGGTACATGCCCGGCCTCGGCTACAGCCCGGACATGTTCAATTCCACCGGCTGGATCAAGACCATCCAGCAGCGCGGCCTGTTCAATTTCTACGTCGATGAAGCCCTGCGCACTTACCCACCTATCGCCATTGCCGCGCACGGGGCCATCGGGCTGGTACAGCAGGCCACCGGGCTGGCCCTCGACCCGCTGAAAGATTCGGTCTACCTATCCTGGCTCAAAGTGCCCTCTGTCGCGGCGGAACTGGCGCTCGTCGCCGCTGTCTATGCCTGGCTGCGCCGTGAGCGCTGGCTGCGCTGGACGATTCCGGGCTTGCTGGCGATTCACCCCGGCCTAGTCGTCACATCCGCCTGGTGGGGGCAGAACGAGTCAATGTACATGCTGCCGGTGGTGCTGGCCCTGATCGCGCTCAACCGTGAGCGGCCACTGCGGGCCTGGGTATGCTTTGCGCTGGCTCTGCTGACCAAACAGCAAAGCGTCGTCCTGGCCCCGCTGATGCTGATCCTGACCTTCCGACGCTGCGGCTGGCGCACGACTGCGCTCGGCATTCTGAGTGCCGCTGTACTCGTGGCGGTAGTCTACGCGCCGTTCGTGCTGGCAAGCGGCTTCGACAATGCGCTGTCCCCCTACCTGGGCGCAACGGATCGCTACCCGGACGTGACCAACAACGCCTACAACTTCTGGCAACTGCTGCTCCCGCTCGGCAGGGCCAGCGGCCTGTGGCCGGATGGCAGCCCATTCACCGATGCTCTGCCCATCCTGGGGCCGTTGACGCTCAAGCAGGCCGGGCTGCTCATGCTTGGCGCATACACGTTGCTAATCGGCGTGGATATGTGGAAGCATCCCCGCGAAAAGCGCGAATTCGTCTGGGCCTCGGCGCTGTATTACGGCGCGTTCCTGCTGCCCACGCAGATTCACGAGCGCTACCTGTACGCCGGGGCCGTATTGATCGTGATCGCGCTGGCGCAAGAGCGGCGGCTGTGGTGGGTCGCCCTGGGAACGCTGTATACCTATACCAACAACGTTTTGCAGGTGGCGGCGCGCTTCACCTTCCTGGGCCTGACGGCTTACTATGTCAACGTCTCCACGCAGGTCGCCCTCCTGAACCTGCTCTTCTTGATCGAGCTGACTCGAGTGGTACTATCTCGGCCTCCTATCCATCTCTCTGATTCCGCCTCTAGCCTGCTTCAGCGGGCTTTGTTGCTTCAGCCCGGTGCTTTAGGGCCGGGCATGGCACGAATAATTCGTCTCGCCGCTGCCCTGGTGTCGATCACCCTCGCCCTCGGCCTGATCGCCGAAGCGCTCAACCAGCGGGCAACGGCGCAGTGGTTGGCCGAGCACGTCCCCGATGCGGCGCGGCTGGCCGCCGATGGACAGGCCGAGGGCACTGTTGCGCTCACCCGGCAATGGCCGAATGCGCAGACCTGGGACTGGCAGATTCCCTGGAACGTGGACGAAAAACCCATCGTACAGTGGCGGGGCGAAGGCGTGCGTTTTCTGCTGCTGGACGAGCGCACTTACCCGCACGACAGCCTCTCTCGCCGCATCCAGCGGCTGATCGACCAGGGCGCGACCCTGGCTTACCAGTCAAACAATCTGCTCGGCCTGGGCGCGCATCAGGCCGTGCTCTCAGTGGATAAGCAATGAGAAACCTCGAAGCCATCGACGTAGTGCTGCTGCTGGCCTGGGTGGGCGTCACCCTGTATTACGGTGTGATGGCCGCCGTCGAATGGCTCGCCATCAGCAAATTGAAGCGCCAGGGGGTAGCTGTCGCCGCGAAGGTCCTGGGCAAAGAAGTGCGCCAGAGCCGCACTTCCCGGAACCCCAGGGCACTGGATTATTTCGTGACGTACCGCTATGACTGCGGGGGCAGCCAGCACGAGCACACGCAGCCGATCAGCCGCAAGCACCACGAGCAGATCAAGAAGGGTCAGCGCGTGGAAGTGCTGTGTCTGCCCCACGATCCGCAAACGGCCTTGCTCACAGGCAAGGACGCTGATAATAGCAGCTTCAGACGCCGCCTGGCTACGGCTATATTCTGCGCGGTGTTGCTCGTGCTGGTGGCCGGGGTCATGCTGCTGCCCCGGCGCTAGTGCTTCACCACTGCGAATGCACCAGTTCCCGCACCTGGCTGTCGTAGATGTCGCGCACGGCCTGCATCACGTCCGCCGACAGCGGCGGCAGGTCGGCAGTGGCAGCGTTTTCTTCTTCCTGCGAGGGCCGCTTCGCGCCGGGGATTACGCATGTCACGGCGTCAAACATCAGAATCCAGCGCATGGCGAACTGCGCCATCGTCATGCCTTCTGGCTTGATCCGCTTTAGCTGCTCGACCACTTCCAGGCCGCGTTCAAAGGGGACCCCAGAGAAGGTTTCGCCCTTGTCAAAAGACGCGCCCTCACGGTTGTAACTGCGGTGATCGTCCGGCGCAAAGGTGGACTGCGCCGTCAGCTTGCCCGCCAGCAACCCGCTCGCCAGCGGCAGCCGCGCCAGAACGCCCACCTGGCGTGCTGTGGCCGTCGGGAAGAACTCGTCGGCGGGCTTCAGCCGCAGCATGTTAAAGATGATCTGGATCGACTGCACGTTCGGGTAGGTGGTCGCTTTCAGCGCCTCGCTGACCTTTTCCACGCTGACGCCGTAATAGCGCACCTTGCCCGCCTTCACCAGATCATCCAGGATGCCGAATACTTCCGGCCTGTCGTACACGGGCGGCGGCGGGCAGTGCAGTTGCAACAGGTCGATGGCCTCGACCTCAAGGTTGCGCAGGCTGCGCTCCACCCAGGCCGTGAGGTTGGCCCGGTTGTATGCGCTCGCCACGTGCGGATCGGCGCGACGGCCTGCTTTCGTCGCCACGTAGATCGTGTCGTGCGGGTGGTTCTTGCGCAGCCGCGCGATCAGGCGCTCGCTGCGCCCATCGCCGTACACATCTGCCGTATCAATGAAATTGACGCCCAGGGCGACAGCCCGCTCCAGCGTCGCCAGCGACTCGTCGTCGTTGACCGGCCCCCAACTGCCGCCAATGGCCCATGCACCAAAGCTGACGGTGGCGACTTTCATGTCGGTTCGTCCAAGCTGACGGTATTGCATAAGATTTCGCCTCTATTTGAAAACGGCTAAACTGCCTGGATGAGCATCCTTGATTGACAGTGCAGCCGATCCGGTGCTAGTATGTGCGCGTACATTTGACCAGACATCGTGGAGTCGTGCAAGGCCAGGAGCATCCTGAATGGAACGTGTCACGGAGGCCGCTGTCCGCAGGCAGCGGACGATCCAGACCACCCTGCTTTTCATCATCCTGGCGACGCTTCCCTGCTACTGTGTCGGGTTTGTTTTGCTGGGTGTTGCCCCGCGCGGCGGCCAGCGTACACCGGTTGTCACCGCCACTACTGCTGGAACGCCCTTGACGCCCACCCTGGCCTTCTCACTTGTGCCGTCGATTACGCCCTTCCCGACCCTCGGCGATGCCTCGCTCTCCCCGCTGCGCCCGACGCCGACTCAGATCAGGCTTTTTCCCACCTACACACTGACCTTTACGCCGATCATCCCCACCAGGACACCCATCCCGCTGCCGCCGACTCAAACGCCTATCGTCATTATCCCGCCGACCAGCACCACCATCGTCATCCCGACCACTGCCGTTCCGCCCACCGCTATTCCGCCGACCACATCCGTGCCGCCGACGCCCACCGCTACCCATACGGCCACCCACACCGCCACATCCGTCCCACCCACAACAGAGGTTCCGCCCACCGCCATCCCGCCCACCGCGGACCCGACGACGGCTGCCCCACCGACTGCCGTTGCTACCACTGCCAGCCTGCCCACCGCCGATCCAACGAAAGCAGGGCCGGCAACCACCGGGGCCGCAACGCAGGCCGCCACCCAGAAAAAATAACCTCTCCCCCTCAATGATCATGGAGAGAGGTCACATTGTTCCTGCTTCAAAGGCCGGGAAAGCGCTAGAGAACGCGGTGGCTGCCCTCACCACTATCCGATGAGATCGCCTGGCGCGACCCGTCGTCGCCTTCTGCGCTGGCGCTGATCACCCCGCGCTGCGCCATCAAGTCGATCAGGCGGGCAGCGCGCGTGTAGCCGATGCGCAGCCGACGTTGCAGCAGTGAAATCGAGGCCTTGTTCATCTTCTTGACCAGTTGGACGGCCTCGTCGTACATGTCGTCGTCTTCGCCAACGCTGTCGGCCAGGGTACTGACAGTTTTCGGCTTGTCCGGCTCCGTGACCGAATCGCCAAAGAGGCGCTGGCTCAGGGGTGTACTGCTGGCGGCGGGCTGGCTGAAGCGCTCCGAGCGTGACTGCACCGGCTCCGGCTTGTTCAGGTCGAACAGGCTGCTCGACGTACCCGCCGGGGTTGAGCCGCCGCCATCCGCACTGGTGCGGGCGTTTTTCCAGTAGCGCGTGATGCGGTTGATTTCCGCATCAGAGACAAACACACCCTGCATACGCAGTGGAGCCGCCGCGTCTGGCGACTGGTAGAGCATGTCGCCGCGCCCCAGCAGCTTTTCCGCGCCGGGCTGATCCAGGATGACCCGCGAGTCCACGCTGGACGCCACCGCGAACGAGATGCGCGCTGGGAAGTTGGCCTTGATCAGCCCCGTCACCACGTCTACGCTGGGCCGCTGCGTTGAGATGACGAGGTGAATGCCGGTGGCACGTGCCATCTGCGCCAGCCGCGTCAGCACCTTTTCGGTTTCTTCGGGGGCCAGCATCATCAGGTCGGCCAGTTCGTCGACGATCACCACCAGGTACGGCAGTTTGGGATCGCTGGGGCCGACCCGGCTGTTGTAATCGGAAATGTTGCGCGCGCCCGCCTGCGAGAACTTCTTGTAGCGCTCGTCCATCTCGCGCGATACCCACTTGAGCACGCCGACGATCCGTTCCAGGTCCACCACGACAGGCGAGATCAGGTGTGGGATGCCGTTGTAACCCGTCAGTTCAACGCGCTTCGGGTCAACCATGATCATCTTCAGATCGTCCGGCGAGTTGTTCAACAACAGGCAGCTTATGATGGCGTTCACGCACACCGACTTGCCCGAACCCGTCGTCCCGGCGATGAGCAGGTGCGGCATCTGAGTCAGATCGGCGGCGATGGGTGTGCCGTCCACGCTCTTGCCCAGGCCGATGCGCAGCTTCGACTTGATGTTCTGAAATTCCTCGGACGCCATGATGTCACGCAGGCTGACCAGCGCCGTCTCCGCATTCGGCACTTCGATCCCGACGTAGCCTTTGCCAGGCACGGGCGCCTCGATCCGGATGGAACGCGCCGCCAGCGCCAGCGCCAGATCGGCATCCAGGCGCGCAATCGCACTGACTTTGACGCGCGTCTTTTTGCCCTGCCGGTTGACCAGATAATCCGGTTCGACACCAAACTGCGTGATGACCGGGCCAGAATTGATCTCCACGACCTTGCCCGGCGCGCCAAAGGATTTCAGCGTCTCTTCGATGATCCGCGCCCGCTCGTTGAGCACTTCTTGCTTGATCTGGTGCTGAGACCCGGCTTCCAGTAACTCCCGGAAATCCGGTATTTCCCAGCCCGACGGACTCTTGCTGCGGATGATCGTGCCCTCCAACGACGGTTTGGCCTCTGCAACGGGCACTGGAACGGGTCTGGACGCTTCGGATTCCGGGGGCTTCTCAGCCACAGCGGGCTTTTGCGGCGCAGTTGCTTCAGGTGCCGGTTTGACCTCTACGGCAGGTTCCTTTTCAGCAACAGCGGCGGTGTTCTGGACAGGCACAGCCGGAGCTTTGTCCGGCACACTTTCCGGTTTGGCGGGTGCCGCATTCACTTCTGCCTCAGCCTTTTCCGGCTCCTTGACGGGCGTTGCGTCCACCTGCGCCGAAGGTGTAATAGCAGGTTCACCCGCCCGGGCGGGTTCTTCGGCTTTGGGCGCTTCACTGCCGGGGCGTGGACGCGGCAGCACGGGGTTCGCCGGGCGCGGCATACTGGCCGGGGCTATTCCTGCTTGCCGGGTCAGAGTCGGACGCGGGCCGCTGGACGGCAGCTCGTCATCAACTTCCACGTCATCGACTGCAACGTATTTGGGTTCATTGTCGTTTTCGTCGGTTTCGTCTTCTTCAAGGCTCGGCGGCGGCGTAGCCAGACCTGGTTTCGGCACAGGACGCGGAGCAATGCTGGCCGACCCGCCGAACGGATTCGGGCGATTGCCAGGCGTCGCCGCGAATTTGGGCGTAGCGGGCCGGATGTCTGGTGCGTCCGCGCTATCGTCATCCTCGGTTTTGCTCGCGGGCCTGGCGAAAGGGCTGCTGGCGGGCTTGTCCGCGCCCGGCTTCGGCCCGAAGGGGTTGGGACGGCTGCCGAAGGGCGTGGCGGGCTTGGGCGCTTCGGCCTTCACCACAGGCGCCTCGCCCTCGTCTTCGTCTGTGTCTTTATCCTCGGATTTGTCGGCATCCTTGTCCGCGCCCGGCTTCGGCCCGAAGGGGTTGGGACGGCTGCCGAAGGGCGTGGCGGGCTTGGGCGCTTCGGCCTTCACCGCTGGCTCCTCGCCCTCGTCTTCGTCTGTGTCTTTATCCTCGGATTTGTCAGCATCCTTGTCCGTGCCTGGTTTCGGCCCGAAGGGGTTGGGACGGCTGCCGAAGGGCGTGGCGGGCTTGGGCGCTTCGGCCTTCACCGCTGGCTCTTCGGTTCCTTTTTCGTCGGCTTCACCATCATCCTCGGTTTTGCTCGCGGGCCTGGCGAAAGGGCTGCTGGCGGGCTTATCCGTGCCCGGCTTCGGCCCGAACGGGCTGCGAATGCCAATCGGCGTGGCAGGCTTGACTGCCTCTGGTTTATCTTCCTCATCGCTTTCTACAGCCACCTTGCCACCCGTCGGTTTCAAAGCCGATGTGGTTTGCGCTGACGTAGCAGCAGTATCCGCCAGCCCGGCCTTGACGTTCTGGGCGGAGGGCTGGTCGTCAGTGCTCGTCGGCTTCGGGCCGAAAGGGCCGCTGGGTTTGCCGCCTGGACTTCCGAGGGCCGGACGCGCGGACGCCAGTGGACTCGGCTTGACGATGGGCGCGGCATCCTCGTCGCTGGCTTCCTCATCCTCGATGTCCTCGTCAGCCTTTGTCGCTGCCGAGGTAGGCCGCGCGCCGAACGGTGTCGGCTTGGCTGTCTCCGTCGCCTGAGCAGGCCGTGTGCCGAACGGTGTGGGTTTCTCGCTCTTTACCTCAGTCTTCGGCTCAACGGCCTTTACCGCGCCAGTTGTCGATGCCGCTGCGGGCCGCGAACCGAAAAGCGTCGGAGCCGGGCGTGTGGCCGGAACAGGTGCAGACTCCTCGGCCCCTTCCTCGTCAGATACATCCTCCTGTACATCGGGCTTTGCAGCAGGCGGCTTGCCAAATGGCGTGGATTTCCGGGCCACGCCCTTCGCGGAATCGCTGGCGGCTTTGCTGCCTGCCGTCCCTGCGGCCAGACGCGGTGCGCCAACCGGCTCCGGTTCGAGCGCGCCCGTCCGCTCCGGGATGCCCGCTGCTTTGCGCAGCGGCGCAGCCAGGGCGGCAGCGGCGGGCGTTGCCCCAGTGCCGATGGCAGGAGGAGCAGGCTTCTCAATCGTGAGCGGCGCAGCCGCCGCTTTCGCTGCCTGGGCAGCGCGGCGGCTCTCCACATAGCTGTTTCGCACCCGCACAAACCAGCGAAACACTGAACGCACGTAGATAGCGACTTCGCCAACCGTAATGCTGAACGACAGCATGAATGCGATCAGCCACACCCCGATCAGCACGATGGGCGTCGCATAGTCCCCCGCCAGCCCGAAGGCTTGCATCAGCAGTTTGTATAATTCGCCGCCGAGCCACCCACCGCCCTGCTGTGCCCTTGCCACCGTGTCCGACGCCTTGACGAGCAACGCCATATTGACCGAGTCGGGCACGCCGGGAACCAGCACAATCGTCTTTTGCAGCATCACAAAGTAGTGCCACGTTGTGACCAGGGCAAACAGCAGCAGAATGTACCCGGCTGCGCGGTGAATTTTGATGACCAGCGGATTCTCGTTGAAGCGCTGAATGAAAAGCCACAGGCCGACGGCCAGTGGCGGAATGCACATCACTTTGCGAGCGTCCCCAAACAACCCGCCCAGGAAGTTGCCCAGCCCTTTGGTGATTTCGCCTTCGGGCTGCCACGCCGCAAAAAAGACAAGGATACCTAAGCCAATCAGCGCAAAACCTGCCAGGTCCAGTTTCTGATCCAGCGACAGCCCTTGCTGCACAGTGACTTGCTTGGGGGCACGCTCCAGCGGCTTGGCGACTTTCTCGCCGCGCGCAGGCGGGACTTTGCTGCCCGCCTTCTTTGGATCAAGCGTCGTAGTGGCCAGTCTGGCTGGCGTCGGTAGGCTGCTGCTACCTGGACGCACGGCTGGCGACGAACCGGTAGTGCGCTTCACGTCGCCGGGCTTGTCGGCAGCCTTATCCGGTGCTCTGCCAAACGGCAGACGCCCCAATAGACCGCCACCGCCCGGCTTGTCCTCTTTTTTGTCATCTTTCTTCTCGGCGGGTTTCTCAGCCGGCTTGCCGCCGAAAGGCGGGCGCAGCCCACCGCCAGCCGGCTTATCGTCTTTCTTGTCAGCCGCCTTATCGTCCGGCTTGCCGCCGAAGGGCAGACGAACGCCGCCGCCCAGGATTCCACCGCCCGGCTTGTCATCCTTCTTCTCGGCGGGCTTGTCGCCGGGCCTGCCCCCGAAGGGCGAGCGCAGCCCGCCGCCAGCCGGCTTATCGTCTTTCTTGTCAGCCGTCTTATCGTCTGGCTTGCCGCCGAAGGGCAGACGAACGCCGCCGCCCAGGATTCCACCACCCGGCTTGTCATCTTTCTTCTCAGCGGGTTTCTCAGCCGGCTTGCCGCCAAAGGGCGAGGCGGGCTTGGGCGCATCCCCCCCGCTGACTTTGCTGCCAAAAGGCGAACTGCCTGGCTTGTCGGCGGGCTTGCCGCCAAAGGGCGAGGCGGGCTTGGGCGCATCCCCCCCGCTGACTTTGCTGCCAAAAGGCGAACTGCTACCGGGCTTGTCGGCGGGTTTGCCGCCGAAGGGCGAAGCAGGCTTGGGCGCATCCCCCCCGCTGACTTTGCTGCCAAAAGGCGAACTGGCACCGAGCCGGCTCGCCGGGCGTGGCGCATCGTCTTCGTCGTCTTCGTCGTCCTCGTTGCTGGTTGGTCTGCCGAATGGCGACTTATTTCCCAGACCAAAGCCGCCCGGACGATTCAGACCGGGCTTGTTCTCTTTTTTCTCTTCCGGTTCGTCTTCGTCGTCCTCGTCGTCCCTGCCTCCAAATGGTAAGCGGCTGCCAAAGGCAGCCTTCGTTCCGCTGTCTTTCTTACTGTCATCTGGCTTGCCAAAAGAACTGCTGCGATTGAAAGGATTCGAGGGACGTGATCCACCAGCCGGACGGCCCTTGTCGTCGTCGTCGTCACGATTGCCGCCCCCTGGTGAGGGGAGCCGAGGTCTATTCGACATGGTCGCGCTACCTGTACTTCATAAGCCGACTGTAGGGGTCGATGCGCTTACTAACTCCGAGAATTCAGCCTCAATTGGGCGTGCTCACCGCCTGAACGGTAGTTCTTATTTTACCACAAGCCGGGTGTGAAATCCAATCCGGTTTGCCTCGCCTGCCGGAGCAAACTCATCACAAAAGTGTACCCATTAGGCGGCCCAGATCGCCTCCCCAATGCCCATGCGGATACACCCCCACACTTATGCCCTGCGGAGAGGTGCGTGACCCCTGTCTTTCTGGGGGCCGCCTTTCTGGGTGCGGGCCGTACTGAATGGGTCGTACCGGGCGATCAGTCTGGCGCCCACAGATAGCCCTTGCCGCGCACGGTCAGGATGTGCCGGGGGTGAGTCGGTTCGGGTTCGAGTTTGTAGCGCAGGTGTGAAATGTGACTCTTGACCAGTTCGCGGGCTTCGGCGTCGGAGGCGATGTACCCTAGCGCACTGCACACCAGGGTCTTCGCATCGAGCGTTTCACCTTCTGCGCGCGCCAGCGTAAACAACAGGTCGAATTCGGCATCCGTCAGGTCGAGAGACCGCCCGCGAAAGCTGGCCCGGCGGCGTACCGGGTCGATGTGCAGCGACCCACTCTGGACCGGCCTTCCGGCAGTTTGCTTCGCGGGCTGGACGTCCTGCATCATATCAATGGCTGCACGCATGTGAGCGGCCAGCGCGTCCCGCTGGCGGCGTTCAGCCATTGCCGCCACTTGCAGTGCCACGTTTTCCCGCAGTTGCTGCGGCGTCACGGGTTTCAACAGGTAACTTTGCACGTTCACCTCAATCGCCTGGATCGCGCTTTTCAGATTCCCCTGGCCGGTCAGGATGATCAGGGCCGTATAGGGCGTCCGTTGGCGGATGGCCCGCGCGACGGTCATGCCGCTCTCCTGCGCTACCGCCAGATCGAGAATCGCCACGTCGAAGTCACGCTGCCGCACGATTTCCAGGGCTTCTCGGACGCTGCCCGCGCTCACTACGCTGTAACCGCTCAGGGTGAGCGTATCGGCCAGGATCAGCCGGACGTTAGGTTCGTCATCGATAACCAGGACAGAGACGGGGTTGGTCATAGCTCACTGTCGCCCTCCGGTGTTGACTCGTCATACGGCAGCACGATCTGGCACACAGTGCCCTCGCCGGGCTGGCTGATGATCTCCAGTTTGCCGCCGTGCTGTTTGATGATGTCATGCGAAATGAACAGCCCCAGCCCCATCCCATTGGCTTTTGTCGTGAAAAAGGGCGTAAAGAGGTGGGGCCGATCCTCATTCGATATGCCCGGCCCGGTATCTCGCACCTGCGCCATCACCGTCCGTGTCTTGGCGTCAGCACACGTCGTCAGTTCTAGCTGACCGCCCTGGGGCATCGCATCCAGTGCATTCAGAAGCAGGTTCAACAGCACCTGCCGTATCTGGTCGGCGACGCCCCACGCAGTTGGCAGATCCGGAGCCAGGTGCAAGATCAACTCCACCCCCTGGTCTTCTCGCTGCTTGCGGATCAGCGGCAGCAAGGCTTCAATCTCCGTGTTGAACGACACTCTGCATTTGTTTCCGCTGCTGGGGCGGTACATCTCCCGCATCTGGTTGACAACCCGGCCAATGCGCAAAATTTCGGCCTGGGCAATGTCGATATAGGTTTTGATGCGTCCTACCGTGGCCGGATCTTCCTGAACAAGCGCCAGCGCGCCCTGGATAGCCTGCAACGGGTTGTTCAGCTCGTGGGCGATGCTGGCCGATAGGCGGCCCACCGTAGCCAGGCGCTCGGCGTGTTGCAGACGTTTCCAGGCCGAAACGTCACGGTTGATCGACAGAATGGCACGCCGCCCCATGTACTCTATCGTTGAGGCGTTGATCTCCAGGGGCATTTCTGTTCCATCTTTGCGGAGGTGTACGCATTCAACCCCGTTAATTGAACCGGCTTTCAGCGTTTTCTGCAGGTGCTTTCTCGTCTGATCCAGGTTCTTCGTAAGCTTGCTGATGTTCATGCCAACAAATTCTGAACGCTCGAAACCGTAGAGCGTGCAAGCGCGTTGGTTGCAGTCCAGAACCGTTCCGTCCGCCGCATCAACGATCAAAATGGCGTCATGGGCCTGCTCGAACAGGCCGCGATAGTCGCGTTCCGACTGGCGCAGCGCCTCTTCAGCCCGTCGGCGCTCAGTGATGTCCTGATTGAGGCCCACCCTGCCGATGGCGTTGCCGTCCTTATCCTTCAACATCGCCACCGACACATCCACGATGATGCTGCTGCCATCGCGTCGCCGGTGGATGGCGCTGCCTTTCCAGTAGCCTGTTTCCGTGGTGGCCTTCAGAATGTCTTCCTCGGTCTGCCCATCCAGATAGCTGGAGTCCATCACACTGTCGAGGTGCTTGCCGATCACCTCGCTGGCTTGCCAGCCATACATACGTTCAGCCGCCCGGTTCCAGCTCTGAATGCGCCGGTTCAGGTCGGTAGCAATGATCGCATCTGAGACGTTCTCAAGCAGGTTGGCCTGATATTGGAGTGTTTCGTCGAAGCGCTTCTGTGCCGTCACATCTCGCGCCGAAATCACCTTGCCCAGAAAGCGCCCTTGCTCATCATAGATCGGGCTGTTGATGCCTTGCAATGTCACATAGTGACCCTCCGCGTGGCGGAGGCGATATTCAATCGCGTGTATGACACCGCGCGACAGGGTCTGGTCGTCATGTGTCCGCACCCGCGGGGCGTCGTCTGGGTGGAGCAGGTCTATAAAAGCCCGATACGATTTCCCGATAAAGTCTTCTGGCGCATAGCCCAGTATCTTTTGAAACGACAGATTGACATACCGGACTATTCCCTGCTCATCCAGGTGGCAAACAATGTCCTGTACGTGATCGGCGATTAGATAAGGGTGTCTCCCGACCATCTCCCACTCCTGTTGGCGCAACAGAAGTTTTCCCATAACTGTAGTGCCAAACCTGTAATACCGCCAGTGCACGAAAAAAGACACACGACACTTTCAGATTAAGCATCCCTGCTCCGCCTGGCGCGCAGTTGGCGCATTGCCAGATTCCGGGTAGCATTTCCGCTCACTATGGATGTCACAACGCTGACTCTCTCTGAAGCGGCCCGCCTGATCGCCGCTCGCCAGTTATCGCCGTTGGAATTGACGCGCGCCTGCCTGGAACGTATCGCGCGCCTGGAGCCGCGGCTCGTGGCGTTTATCACCGTCACGGCAGATCTGGCCCTCCGCCAGGCACAGGATGCCGAAACCGCCATGCAGCGCAGCGAACTGCGCGGCCCCCTGCACGGTATTCCCATCGCGCTCAAAGACCTGTACGAAACGGGCGGCATCCGCACCACTGCCGGGTCGTCTTTCCTCCGGGATTACGTGCCGGAGGCCGATTGCGTTGCGGCGCAGAAGCTGAATGCGGCGGGCGTCGTCCTTCTCGGCAAGTTGAACATGAACGAATGGGCGCTCGGCCTCACCGGGGATAACGTCCATTACGGTTCGGCCTGCAACCCCTGGAAGCTGTCTCACATCCCCGGCGGATCGTCCAGTGGATCGGCTGCGGCACTGGCGGCGACTCTCTGCCTGGGATCACTGGGCAGCGACACGGGCGGCTCGATCCGCATCCCGGCCTCGCTGTGCGGCATTGTCGGGTTGAAGCCGACTTATGGGCGCGTCAGTCTGCGCGGCGTGATCCCCTTGAGCAGCAACCTGGATCACGCCGGGCCGATGGCGCGCTGTGTGCGCGACGTGGCGCTGCTGCTGCAAGCCATCGCCGGGTACGATCCTGGCGACCCGTTCTCGGCCAACGTCCCCACCGACGATTATCTGACTATGCTCGATCAAGGGGTGCGTGGCTGGCGCGTTGCGCTTGTGCAGGGCGAATTCGTCAGCACTGCCGATGCTGAGGTCTTGCAGGCGGTCTACGACGCCGCCACAGTTTTTGAGCAACTGGGCGCGCATATCACCGAAGTGGATTTGAACTGGGCGCGCGACACGCACCGCCTCAACCGCCTGATGCTCGCCGCCGATGCAAAGGCTATTCACCGGGAACGTGTCCAGTCCAATCCGCAGGGCTTCAGCGCCGAAGTCCTGGCACGCATTCAGGAAGCCGATCAATTCACCGCGGAAGACTATGCCCTGGCCCGTCGCGCACAGTCCTTTTTCCGCCACCGCTTCGCCGGGTTCTTCGTGGACTACGACATCCTTTTGCTGCCGACGACGCCCATGCCCGCGCCGCCCCGCTCCGACCCGGAAGCAATGAACAAGGCCCGCTCAAGCATGTCCTTCTATACGCGGGCATTCAACTTCGCCGGAGTGCCCGCGCTGTCCGTCCCCTGCGGGTTTACGCGCGATGGCCTGCCGGTTGGCCTGCAAATCGTCGGGCCGCACTGGTCGGAGGCCAGCGTGCTGCGCGCCGGATACGCCTACGAACAGGCGACGGCGTGGCACAAAAGGCAACCGCCCTTGACAGCTTAGAACGTTTGTGCTAAAATGCGTTTTGATACGGCCCGCGCTATTAATAAGCAAATGACGATTGATCTTCGCCTGTTTTTCAGGTGATCAGGTGTATGCCGTCCGATAATAGCCCCGCCCCGCCCAGCAAAAGCGCTTCTCTCCTCTCGCTGTTTGCGGAGAGGAAGCAAGTTCAATTACCGTCTCCGCCGCAGCGCCTCAAGCTCCGCACGGGCCGCGTCAAGGTCGGCGCGCACCTTTGCCGCGATCTCCCGCAGCAGATCGCGGCCCTGGCTGCGAGCCAGGCTGTGTTCGATCTTGAGCGACATCAGCGGGCTGGTCATCAGCCGCTGGTGCTCGCTCTTGACCCAGAGGATTTCTTCGTCCAGTTTGTGGCTCTGCATCAGTAGGTCGGCGTAGGTTACTTTTCGCTCCGTCGCCATCGGTTTGGTAGCTGGTTCAACCGTTGGGCGGTGCGCACGCTGACCGTCCAGCGCGTACAACTCGTCCATGTTCCTGGCGCGATAAGCAGCATTGATCTGCGCCATGATGACCGTCAATCTGGCTTTCTCCGCCGGGTCCGTCGTTGTGTCGGGGTGATATTTACGGGCCAGCTTGCGGTACAGGCTCCGCAGCGAGGTTTCGTCAACGGCGCGCGGCGTAAGGCTAATCATAGGGTTGTTGGGGCGGCGATACTTGGCGTCGAAACTTTCCTCGAACGATGTATAGCCCGGCCCCCAGATCGACCCGTTGTCAAACGAATTGAAGTTCAGCGGCTCGCTCTGCAATACCTCGATCTGCTGCCGAATCTGGTCTAGCTGTGCTTCCAGCGGCCCGATGATCCGGTCATATTGCCGGGCGAACGTATCGATTTCATTCTGCAACTTGAGCAGTGCGGCCCGGTGTTCGGCCAGCGCTGACCGCTTCAACTCGATTTCGGCGCGCAGCCGTTCCGTGCGGATGTCCTGGTCTGTCATGGTGGCTCTGCTTCCGGACGTGTACTGTCAATGATACACCAGAACTGCCGTACATACCCCGGCTCAGGGGCCGAGCGCCAGCCGCGCTTCGTCCCCTACAGCCATACCGCCGGGATCGTTGATCGGCAGTCGCAGCCCGTTGCCCTGCAAATACATCCCGATGCTGATCGTAAAGTCGCCGGGCGGCGCAGCCAGGATGTAGGTATCTGTCACAACCTCGCCCGTCACCCACTGGCTGGTCGGGCGTGAGGGCGGGCTGTCCTGCTGGCTAAACATTGTGCCGTCCGGGTTGCTGAGGTGGACGAACACGGTATAGTCCCGATCAGGAATGGCGCGTGCCTGCCAGGCCAGCCTCACCGTCACATGCTGGTCGCTGCCCTTTTGCACTTCGTAGCCGACCAGCGCAATCGAATCGCCAAATCGCCAGTTAATCCGGTGAGCCAGCGCCGGGACGCTGAACTCGCGCGCCACCGCAGTTACCCGCAGCGGCTGCGAAAAAATCGGGCTGCTTGCGCCATCCAGCATCAAGGCAATCCGGTAATCGCCCGGCGCGAAGTCCGCCGGGATCGGCACGTCGTAGCGGTCTAGCACCTGCTGGCCGGGCTGCCAGGCGCTGATCGGGTACGTGTTGTGAACCGGGTTCCCTGCCCACAACACGGCCTGAGTTTTGCCATCGGCCACCAGCTTGAGCCGTTTTGCACCCCGAACGGCCTGCTGCACAAACCAGTTGACCTCGAAGCGCAGGTGTTCGCCCTGCCTCACAGCCGACGGCGGTAGGACACTCATCTGCGCATATAGACCCGGTGCAATCTCGTTCGCGTTTTCCGGGACGGACAGCGCGCCGGACGGCTCGGCCTTCACCGTCAGCGGTCTGGCCTCCGCCCACAACCCGGCAAAGCGGCCCCTGTCGTCCAGCAGCGGCAGGTAGTCGTTCTGCCGCGCTTTGCCGACCCACGCCACGCGCACCGAGTACGAGCCAGGCGGATTGCCGGGCGGGATTTTGAGCACGACGTTCTGAATGATCCATTCGCCGGGCTGCCATTGCCCGGTATGCTCAAAGTAGGGCATGGCCCGCGCGATTTCGTTGTTCCAGTCGTCTGTCACGCTGACGACGGGCGCCAGGTCGTCCCGGCCCGGCGCGTTCAGCACTTCCCAGTACAATCTGACTTGCGCCGTCTGCCCCGCCGCAGCGGGGGACAGATCAGCGCCGCGCAGCCGGAGCACATTGTCCACGTTCGCCGCCAGCGCGATCTGTGGTGCCGGTGCGTGCAACTGCCCCGGCGTGAACTGGAAAGCCAGGTAGGCGGGCTGGCCGTCCGGCCCGGCTGGTACATCCTTGATCGCGCCCGCCTGCAGCAGCCCGACCCAGGCCGAGGCGTCCACCGAGCGCGGGAAGATGAAGATCGCTCCCCGGTCAGGCGGCGGCAAGATCAGGTGATCCTGCATCATCCACCGGATGCGCTGCGGATCGAGGTTGTGCGCCAGCACCGTTGGGTGCTCGTAATAGCGGGAAGCAATGTAGAACAACGCATTTGGCGGGGCGTTCTTTTCCAGCCAGCCCGCCGCCAGATTCAGGTCGCCATCGCTGTCGTAGAACAGATCGGCGCGCCCGCCCCAGGCCTGGTAGTCACGCCACGTCAGCCCGCCGAGCGCGATCAGCAAGGCCGCCGCCAGCCCGAACGCCAATCGCGGGCGTGTCCGGATCGTCCAGCCCACAAAAGCAGCCCCCAGCATGGGCAGGAAGAAGACCAGCGGAACCATTGCCACCGAGCGCATGTGGCTGGGCGGCAGGCCCTGGACTGCGATCACGCTCGGCGCGATCAGCAGCGGGCAGAGCAGCACAAAGGCCGCGCCCGTCTTTTCGAGCGGGCTTCTGCCGCGCAGCACGCCGAAAGCCGCCACCCCCAACCCGATCAGCAGCAGCACGCCGCTCACCGGGTCGAAGAAAGGCCGTCCCACGTCCAGGTTGTAGCGCAGCAGCGGATCGCCCCGCAGGAAGAACATTTCCAGGTGCAGCCGCAGGCTATCCAGCAGTGTCGGCGTCTCGGCGGTGGGCGCAAGCTGCGACAGTCGATCTGTGAACACGTCCAGGTGTGTCGCGTAAAACACGGCAATGGGCGTGGCCGTCAGCCCTAATGCCGCAAAAAAGACGAGCGCCTGCCGGATGCGCCGACCTCGCGCAGCCCGATCCACCACGATCAGCAGTAGCAATGGCAGCGCCAGCCACAGCGGAAAGACCCGCGCTGCCATGTAGACGTACAGCGCCAGCCCGCAGAAGATACCGGCCAGGATCGCGGGCAGCATCCAGCGGCGAACGCGGCGCAGCGCTACCCAGAGCAGCCACAGCCCCAGCGTTTCGAGCAGCGGCTGCGGGCTGGTGCGGAAGCCCTGCCGCGTCAGCCAGACCTGTGGCCCCGAGACCGCCAGCCAGGCCCCCGCCATCAGCGCCAGAGGTCGGCGGCGGAACAATGCCTTGCCGAGCGCGATGGTTGCGGCCACCGTCAGAACACCCAGGAAGGCGCTGGTCAGGCGCGCGGCCATCACGTTTGTGCCAAAAATGCGCAGCAGCGGCGCGGCCAGGTAATAGAAAAGCGCTTCGCGGCCCGAATAGGCAGTCACCACCGGGAAGGGCCGGTAGCCGTACCAGGCAATGTCCCGGCTCAGGAGCATATCCGCCGCTTCGTCGTAGTGCAGACCGGGCGGAAAACGGTGCAGGTCGGCGATCCGCAGGAAGACCGCGCCCAGCAGAATCGCCAGCGCCAGAAAGATAAACGTGCGTCGCTTCATCGGGGACGGTCACTGAATCTCATCTCGGAGATTGTACCCGGTACATCATTTCTGCTACACTTAAACCATACTAGAGTCATAAATAATATAGGTGCGTTTGGAGAATATTTGACATGGCAATATCGGACGCGCAACGTCAGAAAATGGCGGATTATGTACGCAGTTACCTGCTTCGCACCGCTCAAAGCTACGGCCACCAGAATGCGGAGTTTCGCGCGACGGCTCGCTGGACGCACACCCTGAATGTGCGCAAAAATGTGGCGCTAATCCTCGACGGTGAGGGAGTGCCGCAGGGCACGTGCGATGTGTGCGAGGTCGCCGCGCTCTTCCATGACATCGATCACTACACGGTGCAGTTGGAATACCATGCCATGCGTGGCGCAGAGACCGCCACGCGCTTCCTGACCAAAGAAGGCTACGATCCCCAGTTTATCAAACAGGTGGCCGAGGCGATTCGGGAGCACCACCGCGACCTTGATGACGAAATCCCGGTGGAAGACCAGGTGAAGCAGCTTACTGAAACCTTAAGCCTGGAAGCGCGCATCCTGTTCGATGCCGATACACTGGATAAGATCGGCGCAAGCAATATCTTGCAGGCCGTCCTGCTCATGGGCACGACCCGGCGGCAGCTTGCCGATGCGGCCAAAGAACTGACCTCTGGCTGGCCTTTGCAGCGTGCCAAGGCGTGGATGCAACTGCTGACCACGCCCACTGGCAAGCGGCTGGGCCAGGAGCGTTTCGCCTTTTACGAGCATTTCCTGGCGCAGGTCGCTGCGGAAATCGTGATGGACGATCCTTTTTCGGTTGCCGCACCGAACCCGGAAGCAGCACCCGCCTGAGAAGATTATTGACCTCACCCCCTACCCCCTCTCCGCAAGCAGCGAGGGGAACCGCCAGACCACAACTCCCCTCTCCACTGGGTGGAGAGGGGTAGGGGGTGAGATAAGGAGCATGCGCAGCGTGAACAGCAGAGAGCGTATGGCGCTGGCAATGCGCCACCAGACAGTGGATCGCGTGCCTGTCATGTGCCAGCTTGCCCTGGGGCACTACTTCCTCAACATGCGCCAGCGCTGGCAGCTTCATGAAATCTGGTTCACCAGCGAAGCGTTTGCCGACTCGCTCCTGCCCCTGCGCGAACGTTACCGCTTCGACGGGGTTCTGATCAATATCCCCGGGCGCGACCCCGACTGGCTCAGTCAGGTGGCCTCCATCAAGGAGGTGGCCGACGGCCAGGTTATCTACTGGAAGGACGGCACGCACATCTTTATGCCGTCCGATGGCAATCCCTACTACGACCCGACTGACCCCGACACGCCTCCCCATCCGAGTTTTCTGGAATTCGACCCCGACACCGACATAGACCGTCTGGACGAGTGGCCGCGCTATACCTGGGGCGTTTACCACACGCCTTTTCTGCCCGGCAAAGCGCCGGGGCTGCTGCTCGAACCGCCCGACTACTTCTACCGCACGATTGACATGGTGCGGGCAGCGGTGGGCGACACGATCTCCATACACGGCGAAGTCTTCTCGCCCTTCACGCACTTCCTGGAACTGTTCGGCTACCAGGATGCGTTGATGGCCCTGGTTATGGATGCTGGCCGGGCCGAAGCCATCCTCAGCACGGCCTGTTCGGTTGCGCCGCGCGTCGAACCCTGGAAACTGGAATTGCTGGTGGACATCGCCAACGAGCATGGCCGCTACAGCCAGACCGGGCAACCATAACCTGGCTCACCGGCTGTCGAATTGCCAATTTCGCCGCGCGAACGTAACATGAAGACATTCCTCGTTGTGTTAGTTGGAGATACGGCAAATTGACCGATCTCACCCACCAGACGATCCGAGGCTACGAGCTACGGCAGCTTATCGGTAAAGGCGGTTTTGGCGCTGTTTATCGAGCCTTTCAGAGCATTGTGGGCCGCGAGGTCGCCATCAAGATCATTCTGCCGGAGTTCGCCAATCATCCAGATTTCATCCGGCGTTTTGAAAACGAAGCGCAACTGGTTGCTCGCCTTGAACATATCCACATCGTTCCCCTCTACGACTATTGGCGCGACCCGACGGGCGCATACCTGGTCATGCGCTGGCTGCATGGCGGTAGTCTGCGCGGAGTCGTCAAACGCGGCCCGCTGACGCCCGATCACATCGCCCAGATTCTCGATCAGATCGCGTCGGCGCTGGCGGTGGCGCACCGCAAAGGGGTGATCCACCGCGACCTGAAGCCGGACAACATCCTGCTGGACGAGGATGGCAACGCTTATCTGGCCGATTTCGGCATCGCCAAAGACCTCGAAAACCAGACTGCCGAGCTTGACCAGGCGGAAGCCATTGTCGGCTCGCCCGCCTACCTGTCGCCGGAGCAGATCACCACCGACCCCGTGACGCCCCGCACCGACATCTATAGCCTGGGCATCATGCTCTACGAGTTGCTGACGGGCGAGACACCGTTTCCGAGCCTGTCCCCCTACGAGCAGCTTCAAAAGCACCTGCGCGAACCGATCCCGTCCGTTCGCGTCCGCCGCCCGCATCTGCCATCGGCAGTTGACGCGGTGATTCAGAAGGCCGTCTCCAAGAATCCCGACCAGCGCTACCCGGACGCGCTGAGTGTGGCCGTTGCCTTCCGCAAAGCCATCGATTCGAGGAAACAGGCGCAACCGGCAGCCTCCGAAGCAGCTCGCACCGCACCGACACAGGCTGTGCCGGGTACAACGACCCGCGAGGGGCGCAGGACCGACCTGGTGGACGTGAACGAACCCACCCTCACGCCGGTGGAGTCCTTCGACACCGAAGGTGCAACCCTGACTCCTAGCGTGATGCCGGCGGTTCACGACACGGAGGGCAGGCCGGCTGCCCCGACTGCCGCCTCGGACGTGACGCCCGACGAGGTGACCTATACGCCTGCCAGCCCGCTCACGCCAGCCCCCAGAGGGACACTGATCGAGGTTCCGCCTCCCGAAGTCGAAAATCCGTATAAGGGCCTGCGCGCCTTCCAGCAAGCCGACGCCGACGATTTCTTCGGGCGTGCTACGCTCATCCAGCAGCTTACCGCGCGGCTTGGCGAAAAAGCCGCAAATGCGCGTTTTCTGGCGGTTGTCGGGCCAAGTGGCAGCGGCAAGTCGAGCGTCGTGCGGGCCGGACTGCTCCCGGCGCTGCGCAAGGGGGCGCTGCCCGGGTCGCGGCGCTGGTTCCTGGTGGAAATGGTTCCCGGCGCGCGCCCGCTGGAACAGCTTGAGGAAGCGCTGTTGCGCGTCGCCGTCAACCCCGTCGAGGATTTGCACGGGCTGATCATGCAGGATGAGCGCGGGCTGCTGCGCGCCATCGGCCAGCTATTGCCCGGCGATTCCGGCAGCGACGTGGTGCTGGTCATCGACCAGTTCGAGGAAGTGTTCACGCTGCTCGACGACGAGGCCGAACGCACCCATCTGCTCAACAGCCTGCTCGCCGCCGTCAGCGACCCGGCCAGCCGTCTGCGCGTTATCGTCACGCTGCGCGCCGATTATTATGACCGGCCCCTGCTCTACCCCGAATTCGGCAACCTGATCCGCCAGCGCACCGAGGTGGTGCTGCCCCTCAATACCGCCGAGTTGCGCGAGGCCATTGCTGGCCCGGCGCAGCGCGTTGGCATCGGGCTGGAAGCGGGCCTGGTCGAGGCCATTATCGCCGACGTGGGCGAACAGCCCGGCGCGCTGCCCCTGCTGCAATACGCCCTGACCGAACTTTTTGAGCGCCGCGAAGGTAATTTGCTCACCCTCAGCGCTTACCAGAACAGCGGCGGCGTCCTGGGCGCGCTGGCCCGCCGCGCCGACGAACTGTACAACAGTCTGGATACAAAGGGCCAGGAGGCCGCGCGCCAGTTGTTCCTGCGCCTGGTGAACATCGGCGAGGGCACGGAGGACACGCGGCGGCGCATCCGCACGGTGGAGTTGACCCCGGCGGGCGGCGATAAGCAGAAGATGGATGAGGTGGTCGATGCCTTCAGCCACTACCGCCTGCTGACCTTTGACCGCGATCCACAGACCCGCGCCCCCACCGTTGAGATCGCGCACGAAGCCCTGATCCGCACCTGGCAGCGTCTGCGGGACTGGCTGGCCGAAAGCCGCGACGACCTGCGGATGCACGCCCGGCTGGTCGCCGCCGTCACCGAATGGAACGCCGCCTCCCGCGATGCCAGCTTCCTGGCCTCCGGCACACGGCTTGACCAGTTCGAGACATGGGCTGCCGAGACGACGCTCGAACTCAACCAGGAGGAGCGTGCCTACCTGGAAGCCAGCATCGCGCAGCGCAATGCCCGGCTGGCCGAAGAAGCCGCGCGCCAGGCGCACGAGGCCGCGCTGGAACGGCGCTCCCGCAACCGGCTGCGTGCGCTGGTGGTGGTGCTGCTGGTCGCAACCGCTGGGGCGCTGGCGCTCTCGGCGCTGGCGATCAACCAGCAGCAGCTTGCCGAACACAACGCAAGCACGGCTACGGTGGCCCAGGGCCAGGCTGTTTTCAATGCTTCTACGGCCACCATTGCGCAGGGTCAGGCCGTCTACAATGCCCAGACTGCCATCGCCAATGCGGCCACCGCCACCGTCGCGCAAGGGCAGGCTGTCAACAACGCGGCGACGGCCACCATCGCGCAGGGCCAGGCTGTCAACAATGCGCAAACCGCTGTCTCCAACGCAGTCACGGCTACCGTTGCCCAGGGCCAGGCCGTCGCCAATGCCGCCACCGCGCAGTCGAACTTCATCCGTGCCGAAAGCCAGCGGCTGGCCGCCGAAGCCGTGACCATCATGCAGGCCAGCGATGGCAACGTCGAGTTGGCCGGACTGCTCAGTCTGCGTGCCATCCAGACCAATTACTCACCGCAGGCTGACCTGTCGTTAGCCAGGGCCGCGCTGCTGGACTACGCCCGGCAGTTGTACCGTCATGGCGCGAAGCTGACCGTCGTGGCGCTTTCGCCCGATGCACGCACCGTCCTGACGGGCGGAGAAGACGGCGTGGTGCGCCTGTGGGAGACACAGAGCGGCAAACTGGTTCAGGCGATCAAACCGCCCACCCTTGCCGCTGGCCTCGCGGCGCTCTGGACAGCCTTGTTCGATCCATCGGGTAGGGCTGTTTTCACCAGCAGCGCGGGCGGAAACGTCATCGTCTGGGATGCCCAGAGCGGCAAGGAGTTACGGCGTTTTGCAGGCGAGGGCAACGAAGTCCGGAGCATGGCGCTGTCCGCCGACGGGCGTTACTTGCTGACCTCGGCTCGCAATAATACGGCGGTCTTGTGGGATGTTCACAGCGGGGTGCAGTTGCGCCGCTTCAGCGGGCACACGGCTGAAGTCGACGCGGTGGCGCTCTCCGCTGATGGCAAATGGGCGCTGACGGGCAGCGACGACAAAACGGCCCGTCTGTGGGACATCCAGACGGGCGAGCAGCGCGCGCTTTTCACCGATCCGATCAGCCGGGTTGGTGCGGTGGCTTTTTCACCGGACGGGCGCTATATCCTGGTCAGCGGCTCCGACAGCTATCTCTACGATGCGCAGTCCCACAAGCAGCTTCACCTGTTTCCAGGCAGTTCGCAGAGCATCAGTTTCTTGCCCGACAACAGGACCGTACTGCTGGCAGGCGGCATCAAGACCGCGCAACTCTGGAACGTGGAGACGGGCGAACTGGTGCGGCGGCTCAGTGGACACACCGACGTGATCGTCGCCGTCGCCGCCTCCGCCGATGGCCGCCTGGCGCTGACCGGCAGTTGGGACGGCACGGCCCGCCTGTGGAGCTTGCAGGAGAACATGGCACACCTGCGCCAGTTCGCCGGGCACACGCGCGGGATCGAGGAAGTGGCCTTTTCCCACGATGGCCGCCTGGCGCTGACGGGCAGCAGCGACAACACGGCTCGCCTGTGGAAGGTCAGCACGGGTGAAACCGTTTACACCTTCAGCGGCCATACCAGCGCCGTCATGTGCGTGGTCTTCGCGCCCGACGATCAGACCGCGCTGACGGCCAGCAGTGACGGCACGGCGCGCCTGTGGGACGTGGCAACCGGGCAGGAAATCCGCAAGTTCACCGGCCACACCGACGAGATTCGCGGCGCGGTCTTTTCGCCCGACGGCAAGTTCATCCTGACGGGCAGTCTGGACAAGACAGTGCGCCTGTGGGACGTGAACACGGGTACAGTAATCCGCAAATTTGAGCGCGTTGGTGGTGAAGCGCTGGCCGTTGCCTTCTCGCCCGACGGCCAGCGGATCGCGGTGGGCGCGTTTGATGGCACTGCCCGGATCATCGAGGTCAGCACGGGCAAACAGTTGCAACAGCTCTCCGCTGGCGGTGGCGATATTCCCTTCGTCACCACGCTGGCCTTTTCGCCGGACGGCAGCCTGCTGGCAACTGGCAGTTATGACCGGACGGTGCGGCTGTTCGACGCGAATTCAGGCAAAGCACTGCGCCAGCTTACCGGCCATACCGACGCCGTGCTCAGGCTGGCCTTCTCACCCGACGGCAAGACCCTGGTCACGTCCAGCCTGGATACGACGGCCCGGCTGTGGGACGTGGCGACGGGCCAGGAACTGCGCCGTTTCAGCGGGCACACCGACCAGGTGTACGGGGTCGCCTTCTCACCTGACGGCAAGCTGATACTGACGGGCAGCAAGGACAGGACGGCGCGCCTGTGGGACACGGATTACCACGACACGATTGCCTACATCTGCGCCCACCTCTTCCGTGACTTCACCGATCAGGAGCGCGCCCAGTACGGCGTAACCGATACACAGCCGACGTGCCCCGGCGCGGCGGCCAGCCAGCCAGCAGCGGTTGCACCGCCCTGGACGCCCATCCCGGTCAATACCGGCGTCGCCATGATCGGCGCGGCGCCCAGACCGCGCCAGTTCGCCGCGCACAAGGACAGCGTGTGGAGCGTCGCCTTTTCGCCCGACGGCAAGTACCTGGTCAGCGGCAGCCCGGATCAAACGGCGGAACTGTGGGATGTCCAGACCGGGCAGGCCATCCGCCAATTCGCCGGGCATGGCGAAGGGACAATCGTGGTTGCCCTGTCGCCCGATGGCAAGTACCTCCTGACGGGCAGCGAGGACAAAACGGCCCGTCTCTGGGACGCGCAGACCGGGCAGGAGATCCGCCAGTTCACCGATAAGGCAGGTGGGGTTTACGCCATTGCCTTCTCACCTGATGGCAAAACCATCCTGACGGGTTCTGGCGATAGGCGGGCACACCTCTGGGATGTGCAGACCGGACAGGAAATTCGCAGTTTCGCCGGTCACACGGACAGACTCCGCGCCGTCGCCTTTTCGCCCGATGGCACAACGATCCTGACGGGCGGTTACGACCAGACGGCGCGGCTGTGGGACGTGCAAAGCGGCGCACAACTGCACGTGCTGGTCGGCCACACCAGCGAAATCCAGGCGGTGGCCTTTTCACCCGACGGCAAGACCGTTGTGACGGCAGGCGGCGCTGTGCGTTCCACTGACGCAGCCGGAGACACGCGGGTTCGTCTGTGGGATGCGCAGACTGGCAACTTGCTGCGCACGTTCATCGGGCATTCCAAACAGGTCAACAGCGTTGCCTTCTCGGCGGATGGCAAATACCTCCTGACTGGGGCCAGCGATGGCACGATGCGGCTGTGGGACGTGCAGACAGGGGCCGAACTCCGGCGCTTCGTGGGCGTCGGCGGGGCCGATGATTTCATCCTGACTGTGGCCTTTTCGCCCGATGGCAGGCTGGCGGCAGAAGGTTCCTTCAGCTCGAAGGTTGTGCAGGTCTGGAACCTTGAGCCGGGCGACCTGCTTGCGCCGTCGATCCTGCCCATTCAGCCAACGTCGACCCCCGCTCCAACTGCCGCGCCGCTTGGCCCGCGCACGTTCAAGGGCCACACCAAAGCCGCCTTCCACGTCGCCTTCTCGCCCGATGGTCAGCACATCCTGACCGCTGGCAACGATGCGACGGTCAGGCTGTGGGACGCGGGGACTGGTGCGCAGTTGCGCCAGTACCCGGGTGTGTCGGCGGTTTTCTCACCGGACGGTAAATACCTGCTGTTTGGCGGCCTGGACGCGCAACTGCGCGACGTGCCTACCGGCGCGGGCTTGCGGCTGTATGCGGGCCATTCCAACATTGTGTCCAGCGTCGCCTTCTCGCCCGACGGACAGTGGGTCTTAACAGGCAGCTACGACCAGTCCATCATCCTGTGGGATGCCCGGACGGGCGAGCAGATTCGCAAATTCAGCGGCCACACCAAAGGGGTGTGGACGGCGCGCTTCTCACCCGACCAGAAGTACGTCATCAGCAGCGGCCTGGACGATACGGTACGCCTGTGGGATGTGCAGACGGGCCAGCAGCTTGACCTGCTGGAGGGCATCGGCGGCTTTGGCGCGGCCTTCTCGCCGGATGGCAAGTTTGTGGCTGTCGGCGGCTCAAAGCCGAGGATCATCGATTTTGCTGCTCGCGCGGTCAGCGTTGAGCTGGTTGGGCACGTCGGCGCAGTCGCAGACGTAGCTTTTTCGCCCGACGGCAGGCTTGTCCTGACCTGTGGGGAGGACAAGACGGTGCGCCTGTGGGACGTGGCGACGGGCAAGGAACTGCGGCGCTTTACGGGTGCAGACATCATGTGGTCGGCAGTTTTTTCACCCGACGGTAAATTCATCCTGACGGGCAACAACGACGGGACGGTGCAATTGTGGTCTGCCAGTGACACGTCGTAGGCGACGGCCACATCGCCCGTCAACGAATTGCGCCCGGCGCTGTATCAGGCGCTCCGTCAGAATGTGTAACACCGCATCCTGGCCCGGACTGTAGGCCAAGCTTCCCCCATTCGCGTTTCGGCTCGGTGGCGGGTTGTTACGGGCCACGCGGAGCCGCCGTCGATTGGCGAACCACAAGCGTCGGATGCAGCACAATGTCCGCTACGGTAGCGCTTTCGAGCCGCTGTTCAATCATTTCCAGCAGCAGCCCCGCAGCGGCGCAGCCCATCTCAAATGCCGATTGGTTGATGGTCGTTAGCGGCGGAGTCAGGAACTGCGCAAATTCCAGGTTGTCATAGCCCACGATGGATACGTGATCGGGCACGGCAATCTTTGACCGAAATGCAGCCTGTAGCACGCCCATGGCGATTCTATCTGTAACCGCAAAAATGGCGGTGGGGATGTCGGGCGACTCAAACAGGCTGAGGCCCACTTCGTAGGCTGCTCGCGGCGATTGAGCGGTCTGCAAGACGTGAATATGCTCCTCCAACCCATGCTCGCACATCCATTCCACGTAGGTCTGAGCGCGCAGCCGCCGGTCATAGGCGCTGTGTTCGGATACACAGGCGATACGCCGGTGGCCCAGATTCCACAGATGATCAAGCGCCAGCCTGCTTCCTATCGCGTTATCCGTATAGACGCCTGGATACTGTCGCCGGGTTACGCGATCTACCACCCCGACCACGTAGCGATGCTTACTCGTCAAGAACTCGACAGCCTGCTCGTCTTCTTTGAGATCGCCCAGCACCAGGATGCCGTCTGCATGGGACTGCTCAAACATCGTCCCGTAATCGATGGCAGTGTTGGCCTGCTCAACGTTGCCCAGAAACAGCCTGTAACCGCGTTTGATAGCAACCTCGTTGATGCCCTTCAGCGTTTCACTCATGAACGGGTCGGCTACATCCCGCACGATGACGCCAATCAGAGAGCTACGGCTGCCGCGTAGCCCGCGCGCCAGGAGGTTGGGCTTGTAGCCCAGTTCAATCGCTGTTGCGAAAATGCGTTGGCGCGTCTCGTCGCTGATAAACCCGTTGGCCTCGCGGCCATTGAGCACGCGCGAGACAGTTGCGATAGAAACCCCGACCTGTTTGGAAATATCCTTGAGTGTGACTGGCACTGTGCGCCTTCGCTTTCTCGCTTGCGGTTTACCCGCATCACGCAATACCAGTTTGGCCGAGTTTCAATTTGTCCATGACGGTTTCCTAGCGGCAGTAGACGTAATGCAGAATTGCGCAAGGTGGCGGGTTCGGCCACCCGAACCTCAAGCGTTTCTTGTAAAGACTTTTCCGGTCACGTATCGATTACGTTAAACGTTTTCCAATTGTAAGATAGCGGCGAATCGCTGTCAATTAGGTGAGGTGCACGAAGGGGATTCGTTCCTGGGCTGCGTTCGTTTTTACAGCATTCGTTTTTACAGCGTTGTCCGTTTTGTCAAACGGTTTTATATCTTGCCGAGACCGAACGCTTGTGCTAGGCTGTCTATATCTGTGGTTGAAATGGGACGCCAACATGGAGCAGATGAATCTGGCTGAAGCCTATCGACGGCGTGATTCCATCGCGGAGGCTGGTCAGGCCATCTATTGCAAGGGACGCACAGGGAAAACTATCCGCCGCATCATATTCCATGCACGCCAGCCCGGTGGGGTATGGTTCAACGTGTGGCTGGTGGTCGATGAAGAGGCCTCTCTGGTCGCCATGCACGCCGATTCTGCGGTGTTCACGGCGGATGCGCCAGGCGGCCCTCTCAGGATTGTCCCCAAAGAAGGCCGCTACCTGGTCGAACCCATCACACCCTGATCGGCCTGACGCTTTGAGCGAGCATGGCTTTTGCCCATCGACCCCAGTAAGGGCCGACGGGTCTGCGTGAATTTGGTCAGCGTGGCGGCACGGTGATGGTGAGCGAGTATGTGGTAGTCGTGTTGGGATTGCCCCGCACGTCGATGAAGTAATCCTGCGTCAGCGGCAGCACACTGCTGAAGTTGCTCGCACCGGCATGATCGGACAGCAGCACCGTGCCATCGGCTCCGAAGACGACCAGGATGGCCTGCCCGCTGGTGAAAGCCAGTTGAGCAAACATCGTCTGCCCGGCCAGTGCCCTCAACACCCAACGGTTGATGCCGGAGGGCGCGACCTGGCCCTGCACTGTGGTCGAGAACGTGCCGCGCTGGAAGATAATGCGCGTTGCAGTGGGCTGCTGCGCGGCCAGCGGGGGCACCGTCACCGTCAACGTGTAGCTGGTCGCCGTGTTGGGGTTGCCCCGCACGTCGATGAAGTAGTCCTGGGTTGTCGGTAGGACACCGCTGAAGATGCTCGACGTGGCATGATCGGACTGCAAGACCGTGCCGTCAGCCCCATAGACGATCAGGATCGCCTGCCCGAAGGCGAACGACAGTTGCGCCGACATGGTTTGCCCGGCCAGCGCCCTCAGCACCCACCGATCCGTTCCGAAGGCCCCTACCTGCCCCTGAACGGTGGCCGCAGTTGCGCCCGTCTGGAATACGATGCGTTTGATGCCTGGCGGAGGAGCCTGGATGGCAACCGGCAGGCGCAGCACCTGTCCGGCGAAAATGATGTTGGGGTTGGCGAGGCAGTTACCCGCTGCCAGCGCATCGAGCGTGGTTCCGCTCAGGCGGGCCAGGTTGGCCAGCGTATCGCCCGGCGCCACAGTGTAGGTGAATGTCCAATCGGTACGCGGTGTGCAGGCCACAGCGATGGGTGGCGTGGGAATCGGGTTGGCAATCTGCGGTGCAGACGGCGCATAGGCTGGCGAGCCGCCCCGCGTAATGCCTGTGGCGCTTGACAGGTTCGTCACGGGGCCAGTGATCGGGGTGGACAGGATTTGAAGTTCGGGGTTGTCCCCACCGGGAATGTAGCTGAAAACCGCTGCCTGTGAGTCCGGCGTGGAAGTGATGTTCCCGATGAATTTGCCAGGGTCAGAGAACAGCCGGGTGGCCTGTCCACCCTGGACAGGGATTTTCCACAGCGAAACGCCCTGCGGGTCGATTGTACTGTACAAGAGCAGTGTCCCATCGGCTGACCAACCAACCTGATCGATGCCCGCCACTGCATTCAGCGCGCCGTTGCGGCCCGTCGCCAGGTCGATGTACACCAGCGACGAGGGTTTGCGGTTCAGGTCGAACAGAATGCCCGCCGCGCGATCCCCATCCGGTGCAACGGCCACCCGCCCCAGGTTTTCGATCCGCCACAACTGCTGGTTGTTGAAGCCGTTCAGCGCCAGCCCGATGTTGTCGCACGATGGCGAGTAGAGCCAGCCGCTCTTCGTCCAGGCGAAGGTCGGGCCATTGCCGTTCAACCCGGTTTCGGCGTAGTAAAGTATCGTCGCCGGATCGCTGCTGCCGCCACCGCAGCCCTGGAACTCGACAAACGTGCCGACTGTCTGGGCCTGCCCGCCGCTGCTGGATACCTGCAAAATGTTCATCGTCGTGGCCGTCCCGCCCGCCGATTGTTGGGTATCGACGGCGTAGGCGACGGTGTTGTTATCCGGCAGCCACGCCGGAGGGAACTGTGTGGAAATGCCGGATGCCACGCGCTGCGGTGGGTTGCCCGCTACCGCGACCAGCAGATCGTTGGTCACTGTATCTTCAAAGGCCAGCTTGCTGCCGTCAGGCGACCAGCGCAGGTGCGCATAGTTGTGCGCTGTCGCTCCCGACGGAAGTTTGAAGTCCGCGTCGCTCGTCACGGCTGTACTCTGGTTTGAACCGGCCATTCGCAACTGAACGTTGCCGGTGCTGTCCAGGTAAGCAAGCGCTCCCGCGCTGTTCGTCTGAGCATTGATCACGCGCGGCAGTTGCGCGAAGGTCAGCAGGAGCAATAACCCCAATCCCAAACTGCGGACGGTAAGGTGCTTCACTACAGTCACTCCTTTCCGATTTCCCACGCCACACAACCGTGCGCCTGGAACGAATAAGCAACGCCGCTCAAGCGCACAGGGGCAACACAATCGATCTGCGCAAGGTGTTTGTCGATTTGTTCGGAACAGAAATTGTAACGTGATCTGAACGGGGCGCTATTCCAATGACCGCGCAGCGAAGATCAAGCCTCTGTTCGGCAGGCGCGAATCTCCACTCCGTTTGGAAATGCCGTCATTTGCAAGGTTCAGGACGAAATACTCGGACGCCCCGCTTTTTCTGCTGACGTACAGTTGTGTATAATAGACGCACCCATAAGACAGCTTTGAAGTACGTTTAATTTGAAAGCCCCAATCTTTAATGGCACTCACGGCGTTGTTTGATTCCGTGCAAGCGGTCACGGATGCGCTCGCAGCGGAACGCTATATTTCCAGCACGGGTCTGAGCACCAGCATCTTCCTCGCCCTCAAGATGGGCAAGGCGCTGTTCCTGGAAGGCGAACCGGGTGTCGGCAAGACCGAGGTCGCCAAAGTCCTGAGCCGGTTGCTGCGCACGCCCCTCATCCGCCTGCAATGTTACGAGGGTCTGGACATCAATCAGGCCGTCTACGAGTGGAACTACCCCCGCCAACTGCTAGAAATTCAGGCAAAGCAGCGCCAGCCCAACGGCGCGCAGCCAGACCACGATCCGGTGGACGACATCTTTACCGACAAATTCTTGCTGAAGCGTCCGCTGCTGCAAGCCATCGACCAGGCCAACGAGCAAGCGCCCGTGCTGCTCATCGACGAGATTGATCGCGCCGACGAGGAGTTTGAGAGCTTCCTGCTGGAAGTGCTGGCCGAGTTCCAGATCACTATCCCCGAACTGGGGACGCTGAAGGCCAGGCACGTCCCGATTGCGATCATCACTTCCAACCGCACCCGCGAGATTCACGACGCGCTCAAGCGGCGCTGCGTTTACTACTGGATCGACTACCCGTCCCGCGAACAGGAGCTCGAGATCGTGCGCCTGAAAGTGCCAGGTATCTCGGAGCGTCTGACGCAGCAGGTCGTGGACTTTATCTATGCGGCGCGCCAGCAGGAACTTTACAAGCTGCCCGGCGTGGCCGAAACACTCGATTGGGCGGAAGCGCTCGGCCACCTGCACCAGACACACCTCGATCCCGACGTGGTGGATGCCACACTCGGCATGATCTTGAAGTACCAGGACGACGTGAACAAGCTGCGCGGCGAGACGGTGCGCAACCTGGTCGCACAGGTGCAGACGGCAGCCATCGGCGGCGAATAGATCGGAAGTTATGTATTCGTGTTTCGCAGAACCTCACCCCCAACCCCTCTCCGCAAGCAGAGAGGGGAGAAATACTACACGATGTTGCCCACCGATTCCCCTCTCCACCCTGTGGAGAGGGGGTCAGGGGTGAGGTCAAACCAACGGCCTACAAGGTGACTGATGAGTTCGACCCATGACTATCGCTAATACGGATCAACCTTTCCTGGCTAACCTCCTGCACTTCCCCAGGCTGCTGCGCCGCGCCGGGTTGTCGATTTCGCTAGAACAGACGATGGACTTTGCCCGCGCCCTGGAACTGATCGACCTCGGCGTGCGCGATCAGGTCTATCACGCGGCGCGCGGCTTGCTCGTCAAGCGCAAAGAGGACTTCCCACTCTTTGACCGCCTCTTTGATCGCTTCTGGCGTTTGCACGCCCCTGCTCGTGAAGCGCAGCCGCAAAAAACGCCCCTGGCCCCACGCCACGAGGAGAAGCAGCGCGGCGCACTCAGCCTCGCCATGCTGATGGCCCAGCGGGCGCGGCAAAGCGATCCCGAAGTCGATCTGGCGGATCGGGCCAACAGCTACAGCCCTAGCGAAGCCTTCCAGCAAAAGGCATTCTCGGCCATGACGCCGGAAGAACTCGAAGCGGTGAAGAAGCTGATCCGGGCCATGCGCTGGCAGGTCAGTCAGCGCCAGACGCGCCGCCGGGTGCTGGATCGGCACGGGCGCTACCTGGCGCTGCGCCGCGCGCTCCGCGATGCCAGCAAGCACGGCGGTGTCCCGCTCCGGCTGTCCTGGCAGAGCCGCAAGATCAAGGCGCGCCCGCTGGTCGTGCTGGCCGACATCAGCGGCTCGATGGAAAGGTACGCCCGGCTGCTGCTGCAATTTGCCTACAGCGTAACGCAGGGCATCACCACCGTCGAGAGTTTTGTCTTTGCGACCCGGCTGACACGCATCACGCCCTATCTGCGTATCAAGGACATCGACGTGGCGCTGGCCGAACTGGCCGGGACAGTGATCGATTGGTCGGGCGGCACGCGCATCGGAGAAAGCCTGCAAACCTTCAACCGCGTTTGGAGCCGTCGGGTGCTGCGGCGCGGCGCCATCATCCTGATCATCAGTGACGGCTGGGAGCGGGGCGACGCCCAAACGCTGCGTATGGCCGTGCGCTACCTGCAACACCGCTGCTACCGGCTGATCTGGCTCAATCCGCTGCTCGGTAACCCGGCCTATCAGGTACGGGTGGGGGGATTAAGCGCCGCCATGCCGTTCATCGACGACTTCCTGCCGATCCACAACTTGCAGAGCCTGGAGGCGTTGAGCGAGCATCTGGCGGCGCTGCGGTGAATGCACAGAAAATTGAAAATTGTCGTTTGTACGTATGAGGGGGTATTTCCGATGAAACTTGAAGGATCATACACCTTTGAAGCCCCGCGCGATCTGGTTTGGGACGCGCTGCAAGACCCGGTGCTGCTCGCCGCGATCATGCCCGGCTGCGAAGGGCTGGAACCGCTCGGCGACGACAAATACAAGACCACGCTCAAAATCCAGGTCGGGCCGGTGCAGGGCGTCTTTGAGGGCGACATCGCTTTGCACGACATCAACAAGCCGGACAGCTACAAAATGGATGTCAACGGCAAGGGCGTCCCCGGCTTCATCAAAGCGCTGGGCAGTGTGCGCCTGGAACCGCAGGGCGAAACAACCATCATGCACTACGAGGGTGAGGCCCACGTGGGCGGCAAGATCGCCAGCGTCGGCCAGCGGCTGCTGGAAAGCTCTGCCAAAGCGCTGACCAAACAAAGCCTGGACGGGATCGCGGAGCAGATCAGGGCACGCATGGGGGCGCAGCAAGCGCAGGCAGCAGCGCAAACCTCATCCTCTCCGCAAGCCAGCACGCCTGCCCTCAAACAGACGACGCAGACTCAATTCGTGCTGGGTGTGACGCGCCATTTCCTGTCCGACGCCATCCCGCCGGAGCGTCGTCCGCTGGCCGTTGGCGGCGGCGTGGCGCTCCTGGCACTCATCATCTACGTCATCGTGCGTCTACTCGCTCACTGAGCGAACCAGACCTGTACAGGTAGAAAGGCGGTTGTCCGATAAACCATACGTGATCCAAATATTCGCGCCATCGCCGAAGGAGTCATGCAAGGTGAGGAGCAGTTTTTATGATCCCTGGCAAATTTGATTATTATGCGCCCACAACATTGAATGAAGCCGTTTCGCTCCTGGGCCAGCAAAAAGGAGCCAAGATTCTGGCCGGCGGGCAAAGCCTGATCCCGGCCATGCGGCTCCGGCTGGCCGGGCCGGAGGTGCTGATCGACATCAACCGGGTGGCCGGGCTGGACTACATCCGTGAGGAGAACGGCTACCTGGCAATCGGGGCCATGACCCGCGAGGCGACGCTGGACGACAGCGCGGTGGTCCATAGCAAGTACCCGCTGCTGGCCGACACCGCCCACGTGGTCGCCGATCCGCTGGTGCGCAACCTGGCGACGGTGGGTGGCAACCTGGCCCATGCCGACCCCGCCAACGATCACCCGGCGACCATGCTGGCCTTTGGCGCGCAACTCATCGCCGTCGGCCCCAAAGGGGAGCGCACTATCCCCATTGACGAGTTTTTTACGGGCCTGTTTGAAAATTCGCTTGGCAAAGACGAGATTCTCCGGGAAATCCGCATCCCGGCTCCGCAGCGGGGCAGCGGTGGCGCGTACCTCAAGCTGGAACGTAAGGTCGGCGACTATGCTATCGGGGCCGTCGCCGTGTTCCTGACGCTGGACGGCGACACCTGCAAGTCGGCGCGGATCGGCCTGACCAACGTTGCGAGCACGCCCATGCGGGCCAGGCAGGCCGAGGCGGCGCTGGTCGGCAAACGGCTGGATGATGCGACCATCAAGGCGGCAGGGACAGCGGCGGGCGCGGAATGCGATCCATCCAGCGACTTGCGCGGCGCTGCCGACTACAAGCGCGACGTGATCCGCGTGCTGACCATGCGTGCCATTCGTAAGGCGATGGAACGCGCTCAAGGAGGCTCCCGATGAACATCTCAGTGACTGTTAACGGGCAGGCGCATACGCTTGATGTTGAACCCCGCCTGCTGCTTGTCCACCTGATCCGCGAGAACCTGAACCTGACCGGAACGCACATTGGCTGCGACACCAGCAATTGCGGCGCGTGCACCGTGCTGCTTGATGGCAAGCCTGTCAAAAGCTGCACGGTTTTCGCCGTGCAGGCCAATGGGCGCACGGTGCAAACGATTGAGGGCGTGGCCGAGAACGGCAATCTGCACCCCTTGCAGGAAGGCTTCTGGGAACGGCATGGCTTGCAGTGCGGCTACTGCACGCCGGGCATGATCATGACCGCCAAAGCGCTGCTCGAAAAGAACCCGAACCCAACCGAAGACGAGATCCGCTGGGCTATCTCCGGTAACCTGTGCCGCTGCACCGGGTACGTCAAGATCGTCGAGGCGATCCAGTACGCCGCCGAGAAACTGCAAGCCAGAGAGAAGGTGGAGGCGTAAACATGGCCGATGTAAGAATCACGACACCGCCCGAAATCAGCGGCATGGGCCACCGTATGAAACGCAAGGAAGACCCGCGCTTTTTGCAGGGAGCCGGGCATTACGTTGACGACGTGAAGCTGCCGGGGATGCTGTACCTGGACATCGTGCGCAGCCCCTACGCCCACGCCAGAATCCTGAAGATCGACGCCAGCAAGGCGCTGGCTCTGCCCGGCGTGCTGGCCGTCATCACCGGCGAAGACCTCAAGAAGGCCGGCAATCTGCACTGGATGCCGACACTGATGTCCGATACGCAGATGGTCTTGCCCATCGACAAGGTCGTCTACTACGCGCAGGAAGTGTGCGCGGTGGTCGCCACCGAACGCTACATCGCTGCCGACGGCGTGGAACTGGTCGAGGTCGAGTATGACCCGCTGCCCGCAGTGGTTGATCCCTATGAGGCGCTCAAGGATGAGGTGATCGTCCGCGACGACAAGGAAAAGAAGACCAACCACATCTGGCATTGGGAGGCGGGCGACAAAGCCGCCACCGACAAAGTGTTCGCGGAAGCGGCGCGCGTCGTCAAGGAACACATCTACATCCCGCGTATCCACGTCTCCTCGATTGAAACGTGCGGCATGGTCGCCGATTGGGACAAGATCAACGGCCACATGACGATCTACATGACCTCGCAGGCCCCGCACGCCCACCGCACTGTCTTTTCGCTGGTCAGCGGCCTGCCCGAACAGCAGATTCGGATCATCTCGCCGGACATCGGCGGCGGGTTCGGCGGCAAAGTGCCCGTTTATCCCGGCTACGTACTGTGCGCCGTCGCCAGCCTGGTCACGGGCAAGCCCGTCAAGTGGATCGAAGACCGCAGCGAGAACCTGCAAGCCGACAGCTTCGCCCGCGACTATCACATCGACGCCGAACTGGCGCTGGACAAGGACGGGCGCATCACCGGGCTGCGCGCCAAGACGGTGGCCGATCACGGCGCTGCCGACGCGGCCTGCAACCCATCGAAGTTCCCCGCCGGGCTGTACAGTGTCGCCACCGGCTCCTACGACCTGAAAGCCGCGCACATGGAGGTGGATGGGGTCTACACCACCAAGCCACCGGGGGGCATTGCCTACCGCTGCTCGTTCCGCGTGACGGAAGCCGTCCACATGATCGAGCGCATGGTGGACATTGCCGCCCACGAAATTGGCGAAGACCCGGCCCAGTTCCGCTTGAAGAACTTCATCAAGCCGGAGCAGTTCCCCTACAAATCCGTCACGGGCTGGACGTATGACAGCGGCAACTATCACGGCGCGCTCAAGCTGGCGATGGACATCATCGGCTACGATGCGCTGCGCAAGGAACAGGCCGAGAAGCGCGCACGGGGCGAGTTGATGGGCATCGGCATTTCCAGCTTCACCGAGATCGTCGGGGCCGGGCCATCGCACACCTTTGACATCCTGGGCCTGAAGATGTTCGATAGCTGCGAAATCCGCATCCACCCGACGGGCAAGGCCATCGCCCGCCTGGGCACGAAGAGCCAGGGCCAGGGCCACGAAACGACCTTCGCTCAGATCATCGCCGAGGAGCTTGGCATCCCGGCCAGCGACATCAAGATCGAGGAGGGCGACACCGACACCGCGCCCTACGGCCTGGGCACTTACGCCAGCCGTTCGACGCCCACCGCCGGGGCCGCCACCGCCGTCGCTGCCCGCAAGATTCGCGCCAAAGCCCGGCAGATCGCCGCGCACCTGCTGGAAGTCAAGGAGGATGACCTGGAATGGAACGTCAACAAGTTCCAGGTCAAGGGGTCGCCCGACCAGGCCAAGACCATCCAGGAGATCGCCTTCGCCGCCTACACCAACCACCCGCAGGGCATGGAAGCCGGGCTGGAAGCCGTCAACTACTACGATCCGCCCAACCTGACCTTCCCCTTCGGCAGCTACATCTGCGTGGTGGACATCGACAGGGGCACGGGCGAAGTGAAGATTCGGCGCTTCGTCGCGGTGGACGACTGCGGCAACATCATCAACCCCATGATCGTCGAGGGGCAGATTCACGGCGGCCTGACGATGGGCATGGCCCCGGCCTTGCTGGAAGAGATCGTCTATGACGAGAACGGGCAAAACCTGTCCGGCACGTTCGCCGACTATCTACTGCCGACGGCGGTGGAGACGCCCAAATGGGAACTCGGCAAGACGATCACGCCCTCGCCGCACCACCCTATCGGCGCGAAGGGCGTGGGCGAGTCGGCCACCGTCGGCGCGCCGCCCGCTATCGCCAACGCCGTCGTGGATGCGCTGTGGCACCTGGGCGTGCGCCACGTGGACATCCCGATCACGCCCTACAAGGTCTGGAAGCTGCTGCGTGAGCATGGCGTGACAGAGTAGAAGTCCGCACGGTCTCCTATCCCTTTCCCCACACGGAGTTCAAGCACCGACACTTGACCTCACCCCCTGACCCCCTCTCCCACTGGAGAGGGGGAACCGGCGGGCCAGGACGCCTCTCTCCACAGCGTGGAGAGAGGTTGGAGGTATCGACCAGATTCAGCAGGCCGTGCGCGACAGTTCACGGTGATATGCGGGTACGGTTATTCTTCGCCAAACTGCTCCATCAGGATCGCGTAGGCGGTGTTGATCTGCTGCATTCGGGCCGTCGCTTCGGCGGATTTGTTCACGTCCGGGTGGAAAGTCCGCGCCAGTTGGCGGTAGGCTTTGCGCACGTCGTCGGCGGTGGCGCTGCGCGTTAACCCCAGCACGTCATAGAAAGCCTGGATCGGGTTTCGATCCGGCGAGAATGCAGCCTGCCCATCGGTACGCGACTGCGTGCCAAAGCTCGCCACGCGGAACACACCCTGAAGGTGCTGCCCGTCGGCACGGATCGTTTCGCCGCGCATCCGGGCAAAATCGACGTTGGCCTCGTGATGGATCAGCCGTTCCAGCCCCGCAGCTTGCCGCTCAAAGTACACCGGGAAGAATGAAACCTGCTCCTCGTACAGATCGTAGGCGTAAATCCTGTCCCCATAGGCCGTCAGCAGGGCCGCCATCCAGTCGTAGGGAAGGTAGCGCTGGCCGTCTTCGGGCAGCAGCATGTCGCACCATAGCATGAACAGGGTGTAAATCTCGGCTTTTGTGTTGCGCGTCAGGACGTTCTTCACCTCGGTCAGATCGATGTCGCGCTCCACCAGATGAATCGCCACCGCCTCGCCCGTCGGCAGCTCGATCAGCACCAGGTCGCCGCCGTCGTGGCGCAAGCGCCCCATCGCGCCCGATCTCTCGAGTTCGTAAGTCAGGTAGGAATTGGCGATATTCAGGTTGATTCGCATGGCATTAACCGAGGTGCTGTTCGAAAAAGGACAAGACCCGCTTCCAGGAATCCTCGGCGGCTGCGGCGTCATACCGGCTGCCCGTCTCGTTGAAAAAGGAGTGTTTCGCGCCGGAATAAATCTTGATGTCGTGGGGAATCTGGTAGCGATCCAATTCTACACCGAGTTTCTCTCCTGACCCTCTGGTAAAATCATTCTCGGGGTAGGAGCCAACCACCGGGCAGAGGCGTGCCACCGCCGCCAACGGGCGCGGATTCATGGCATAGTAGGGTGCAATCACTTTTAGCCGGTTGTCAGCGGCGGCCCAGGCAATGGCAAAGCTGCCACCCATACAGAAGCCAATCGCGCCGACCCGCGTACTGTCTACGCCCGGTTGTGCCGTCAGGAACGTCAGTGCCGCTTTTAAATCGTGAATCCCACCATGATCAAGCGAATTGAGTACGATCCCGCTGAAAAAGCGGAACATGCACAGTGCTCGGTTGCGTCCGGCGAATAAATCGACGGCCAGCGCCACGTAGCCCTGGTCAGCCAGGCGGCGAGCAACATCCCTGATGTTTTCGTTCAGCCCAAACGCCTCGTGGATCACAATCACGCCGGGGCATAGCCCATCCCTTTCCGGGCGGACCAGGGAGCCTTCCAGCGTCTCCGAACCGGATCGAAACCTGACCGTTTGGATGACAGGAGGCATCATACTGCCTTTCGCATTTGCTGCACTGAACCTCACCGCTGCCCCGCTCTGTCAGCGGCGAGGAGAGCATTCCGTTCATGCAACCCCCACCGGTTCCCCTCTCCGAATTCGGAGAAGGCACACGGGTGAGGTCGATCTCAGAGTGGTTAAGGATACCCCTAAAATAGGATAATGTCTTTCTGAGTCTTAGCGATAGGGATGACAAGCCCCTGTCGGACTCAGGATGGCTAGCCAGGTCAGGGTCTGTTCGGAGGGCTTTACGGGTGCGCTATCGGCGGAATGGAGGATCGATGAGCGAAGGCGGCTTCAGGATGCTTGCCGGGCGCTGGCGCGAACGATCTCGGCGCTAATGGTATAGCCGCGTCCCTGGTAGCACGTCACGATGCGCGGGCGATCCGGATCCGTTTCGAGCTTAAGGCGCAAGTTGCGCACGTGGTTGCGCACCAGGGCCGGATCACCTGTGCCAGGCGGATAGTTCCAGACCTGTTGCAGCAGCGCTGTTGTCGACTTATGTTCGCCCGGCTTTGCGCACAGTGCTTCCAGCAGGCCGTATTCAGTCGGCGTCAGTTCGATGTACCGGTCTTCAAATTGGACAATACGTCGTTCGGGGTGCAGCGTGAGCAGTGCCCGCTCTGGGGCGCGCCGCGTGCGTCGCAGTAACGCACGCACTCTGGCCGCCAGTTCTCGTGAGACAATTGGCTTGCGCAGGCAAATATCGGCTCCCGCATCCAACAACTGCGCGACTTCCTGCGCGCTTCGATAGCTGATCAGCACGATGATCGGCGTGCGTTTTGCGTAAGGCATGGCGCGTATCTGGCGGCACAGGGTCGCTGCGTCGTGGTCGGGCCGTGTGGCGTCGAGAATGAGCAGATCGGGGGATTCGACCTGCAACGAGGCGCTATAGATGTTTTGGATTGACACCAGACGATATGAATCAGCGAGCGCCTGGTGAAGCAGGTCCTGAACAGTAGGTTCGCTGTTGATAATCAAAATAGTCGCCATGACATCCTCGGCTGAGAGGAACCGCCTTCTCAATGCCAAGTATAGAGCCTTTGGCGCGAACTGTCTGTGAAACTTGCATGAAATTTGGCTGGAACAGCGAACGGACGCCCTGTGGGTTATATGCGGACGAGGTACGCAAACAATCAGCCGAGCACGGCTTCAGATCGCGCTCACAAGGGCAATTCATCGGCCCGGGCACCGGCGATTCCGGCAGATGTGATAAACAGCCGCTTCAGCAGGAAGACATATTGAGCGCTGCGAAATCCGCCTCAAGCAGCGACAGTGGCTTCAAGCTGGCTCATTGGCGTTGGGGCAAAGACTACTCGTCGTAGGTTGCGTTCAGTGTACCGCCAAACTTGCTGACCGCTTCCTCACCCAGTTTATCGACCATTTTCTTGCGCAGTTTTGGGGTCTCCTCTGCCCATTTTCGCCGCAGTTCTTCCTTGCTGGCCCGGTAACTGACCGGCGCGGCGGGGCCTCTCAGCAACCGGGGCGCGCCCGTGATGATCCGGTGCACGGCGGTGTGCCCATCGGGGCAGGTAGGCAGAGGCGCATCGTAACCGTGACTCGCCTCAAAGCGTTTGCCGCAGGTGTCGCACTCGTAATCGTAGCGTGGCATGGTTTTACCTCGAAATGCTGCATTGTTGGGAGAGGCGGGCCTGGCGATGTGCGATCAATTGTTGGCCGGTCTGCCTGTCCATTCAAACGTCCAGGTAGGGCTTTTGCCCGGCGTGGGCGCAGAGAGCGAGAGTGTGCTGTTGCGGGGCAGGACATATCGACGCGGTCTGGTTGACTGGTTTTTGCGGTGGTCGTTGGTAGGTCCCTGGACTTCAAGCGTCAGCGTTTCCGGTGTAATCGCTGCAACATGAACCTGAATACGCTGGCCCATAGCTTCCAGCGTGATCAGGTCGCCGCGCAGCACGTCGTGAATATGGGTTTCCGGCGGAACGCGACGCTCTTCGTAGTTCGAAGGCTGTTGCATAGTGACATTCAGAAACGCTTCCATAGGGCATCATAAAACTCTCTTAGCTGCTTCTTAATCGTATAGTATTTTTGCAAACGGATCAATAGGGGTTGATCAGCATTTCTCCACCACGCTCTCCGCCAATATTGCCGCAAACTGGCTGGCCTGGAACTCTCCAGCGGCAGCCGAGAGCGCGTTGGCGGCGCCCGCAGCGACGGCGCGGCACAGCGCTTCCGCAAGCGCGAGACCGGCCTCCAACGAACTGACCAGCCCGGCGAAGAACGAATCGCCGCTGCCGACGGCGCTGACAATGTGTTGCAGCCTGGGCGGCCTCGCCATCCACTGCCCGTCTTTGCTGACCATCACAGCGCCGCGCTCGCCGAGCGTCAGCGCCACCAGGTCGATCCCACGCTGGCGCAACTCGGCGGCAGCCTCGAGCGCTTCGGCGAGAGTCTTCACAGGCCGTCCCAATATGGCCCCTGCCTCCAGACCATTGACCTTGATCGCCGTCGGGCGGGCGGCCAGCGCTGCCCGCAGGGCATCGCCGCTCGAATCCACAAACACTGACCGCCCGGCAGCCATCAGTGCGCGGATCAAATCTCCATATACTTCGGTGGAGGAACCAGGCGGCAGACTCCCGCTGAAAGACACATAGCTGGCCTGCGCAGCCTCGCGCAAGACATCCTGGCACAGCCTTGCCCAATCAGCCGCACTAACCGTTGGCCCTGGTTCGTTGATGACCGTTGCTATTCCTTGTTCTGTATCGGCAATGATCGTGCAGGTGCGCGTCTCAGCGTCCAGCCACGTCCAGGCCGTTTTCAAACCTTCGCGGGTGGTCAGGTCAATATGCAGGCGGCCCATGAACCCGCCCAGGAAGCCCGCGCATACCGGATCAGCGCCCAGGGTGCGGGCCGCTCGCGCCATACTCACGCCTTTTCCCGCCGCAACCGTATGCGTCTCAGGATGCGTGATCGCCTGGCCTGGCTTGAATCCGGGCACGATCACCACGTGATCGATGCCGGGGTTGGGTGTCACCGAAAGTATCATTGCACTCCTTTGCACAGGCTAATCATCTACATTTACCTCCATCCGGCTCATCTGCCATTCCCCCGTCTCTGCAAAGTGAAAAGAATCCGGCGATGGCGTTTACACCAAACTCGCCCTTGACAGTTTAGAACAGGCGTGCTACTTTAGCAGTCCGGCCCTGCGCACACCAAGCATAACGCACATCGTGCCGAGGAGCCTGCATCCGCAAGGAGCAAATCCCGTGCCAGAACGTGTCCTGACCCTTCGGGAACTGAACCGCGCGACGTTAGCTCGCCAACTGCTTCTAGAACGCGCCTCGATGCCTGTTCCAGCAGCCATCGAGCGGCTGGTCGGCTTGCAGGCGCAGCTACCCATGCCGCCCTTTGTCGGCCTCTGGACACGCCTGAACGGCTTCCGGCGCGAAGACCTGGCACGTCTGATCGAGGAACGACGGGTCGTCCGGGCAACATTGATGCGCGCCACACTCCATCTCTTCACCGCCGACGATTATCTGCTGCTCCGCGCCACGCTGCAACCCGCCCTGGAACGCGCCTCGGCAGACATCGCTAAACGCCGGGGCGGGGACAACTTCGATATCGAGGAAATATTGGCAGTGGCGCGGCGCTATATTGCCGAAACGCCGCGTACCTTCGCTGAAATCAGCGCCATGCTCACCCAACTGAAACCGGAAATCGACCTCGGCTCAATGCGCTACACCGTGCGGACGCACATCCCGCTCGTTCAGGTTCCGGTCAACAGCGGCTGGCGCTACCCATCCGTACCCCAATTTACGCTGGCCGACTCCTGGCTTGGCAAGCCAATTCCTGCCGAGGATCAGTTTAAGACACTGGTCTTCCGCTATCTGGCGGCCTTCGGCCCCGCCACCGTGACGGACTTACAAACCTGGTCGGGGCTGGTCAAGCTCAAGGACGCTGTTGAGAAGTTGAAGGCCGAGCTGCGTGTCTACCGGGACGAGCGGGGCCGTGAACTGCTTGATCTGCCGGACATGCCGCTGCCTGATGCCGATACGCCTGCGCCAGAGCGTTTCCTGCCCGAATTCGATAACCTGCTCCTGTCACATGAGAAACGCACTCGCGTGGTTGCGGACAAACATCGTTCCAGAGTATACCTCCCCGCTCTGCGCGTCGCCGCCACCTTCCTGATAGATGGCTTCGTGCATGGCGCGTGGAAAGTCGAAAAGAAAAAAGGGACGGCCACGCTCCTGATCGAGCCGTTTGAACCATTGACGAAGCAAAACCGCAGCGCCCTGACCGAAGAAGCCGAGCGGCTCGTCCGGTTTATCGAGCCTGACGCCAAAGCCTTCGAGGTACGTTTCACGGAATAGCCTGGCCTTAAGACAGGTAGTTGGATCAGGGGTGAAAATCACTTGCGAGCACTCACTGCCGATCAAGGCTTGCGTGAGCCTGCTGAGGGCGTCGCCATAGGCGCGGCGACTCGCCCTTACCAAGCAATTGCAGACCGAAAACCTAACTGGCCCCTCTCCACAACGTTGTGGAGAGGGGCCGAGCATGAGGGAGATTAAGCGACCTGTGGCTCTGCTGTTGCCTCGAGGATCGCCAGCACCTGCGCTTGCTCGATACTCTCTTTGGTCAGCAGTTCGTTGGCAAGCCGGTCAAGCTGCGCACGGTGCTCAATCAGCAACCGCCGTGCCCTATCGTGCGCTTCTTCGATCAGCCGCTTGGTTTCCCGGTCAATTAGCGCCGCAGTTTCCTCGCTGTACTGGCGGGGCTGCGCCAGACTGTAACCCAGGAACGGCTGTTGATCGGAATCGCCGTAGTTGACCGGGCCAAGCGTTTCGGTCATGCCAAGCTGCGCCACCATGTCGCGGGCGAGCTTGGTGGCCTGGCGGAGATCGTTTTCCGCGCCGCTGGTGATCTGGTTCAGCGCAACCTCTTCGGCGCTGCGCCCGCCCAGCAACACGATCAGCCGGGCCATCAGATAATCGCGCGAATAGTTACGCCGATCATCGGTGGGCATACTGTGAGTCACGCCGAGCGCACGGCCCCGCGGAATGATCGACACCTTCAGGATGGGGTCGGCTCCTGGCGTCAACACGGCGGTCAGTGCATGTCCGGCCTCATGATAAGCTACGGTGCGGCGTTCCGTCTCATCGACCAACGGCGGGCGCTCCGAACCGAGGATGATCCGATCCAACGCCATCTCAAAATCGCGCATTGTGACTTTGTCATGCTGGTTGCGCGCGGCGGTCAGCGCCGCCTCGTTGGCGAGATTTTCCAGGTCGGCCCCCGAAAAGCCGATGGTGGCCTGCGCCAGCTTAGGGATGTCCACGTCCTTCGACAGCGGTATATCTCGCGTATGAATCCGCAAAATTTCTTCGCGGCCCGCACGATCCGGCAGCCCGACTGTCACCTGGCGGTCAAAACGTCCGGGGCGCAGCAGCGCCGGGTCAAGCACGTCCGGGCGGTTGGTGGCCGCCATGACGATGACCGTTTCGCGCTGGTCAAAGCCATCCATCTCGACCAGCAGTTGGTTCAACGTCTGTTCGCGTTCGTCGTTGCCGCCGCCCAGGCCTGCCCCACGCTGCCGTCCCACCGCGTCCAGTTCGTCGATAAAGACAATGCACGGCGCGGCAGCCTTAGCCCGCGTGAACAGGTCACGGACGCGGGACGCACCGACACCTACAAACATCTCGACGAACTCCGACGCCGAGAGCGAGAAGAACGGCACTTTGGCTTCTCCGGCCACAGCGCGAGCCAGCAGTGTCTTGCCGGTTCCAGGTGGGCCGATCAGCAAGACACCACGCGGAATGCGCGCGCCGAGCCGCAGGTATTTGTCCGGGTCTTTGAGAAAATCGACCATTTCGGACAGCTCGGCCTTCGCCGCGTCTTCTCCGGCTACGTCGGCAAAGGTGACACGCGGGCGCTCCTCGCTGTAACGACGCGCGCGGCTCTGGCCGAACCCGAAGATGGTGCCCTGCTGCTGGCGCGTCCGGTTGAATGACCAGAACAGCAAGGCGCCGATCAGGATCAGTGGCCCCCAGTTAAGGAGCAGTAACAGCAAGGGCGACGGCTCCGCATCGGTAGCAACCAGCGTGACCTTGTGCTGCGCCAGCAGGGGCAGTAATTCAGTGTCAGTGATGGGCGGCAGGGTTGTGCTGAACCGGTCAGAGGATATCGGTGGAATCTGCCTGGCCTCAGCAGAACCCGGCGGGGGCCACGTCACCGGCCCGTTGAATTCACCCGTGACCTGCGACCCCTGCATGACCACGCGGGCGACTTTGTCGGCCTCCACCTGCGTCTTGAAGAACGAGTAGGGAATCTCAATGGGCGCATTGGCCGTCGCGGATATGATGGACGGGATGCGCGCAATAAACCACGCCGTAAAGAGCAGCAGCAGCAGCGGCACGACCCAGTTGGGAATCTGGAAGCGCGGCGGCTGCGGTCTGCTCGGATCAGGCGGCAGATTGTTGGGATTGTTGGACATACATTACTCCTGAATCCTGATAGCTGTACAGCTCTGAGAATCATGCGAAAACTTATCGAAGAGGCAAATAGCCGATCTTGTTCTCCCATTCCTCTTCTGTGCTCGCCCCCGCAATGAGGAGCAAATCACCAATAACCGTACCAAGTGGCACACTACGCCGGATTTCGATCACGCCTGGCATTGGCGATCCAGCGGTCACACGCTCATAGGCGAACTTCGTGATGGTTGTCACATCGTGGGTCAACAGGATGCGCCCTTCCTGTGCTGCCCAGGCCAGGACCGTTGGGTCGTCAGCGCCACGTAAGCCTACATCTTGTATACGCACAATGTCGAATCTCGGTTCACTGCGGAGCAGGCCACGCGCGATGTCACCATTCAAGTTCTCATCCGCCGCAAAACGCAGCATCGCGGCACTATGCCTGTCCTTCCCGGCGTGCCAGAAGCCGCGCTCGGAGACCCGTCATGTCGAATCGAGCCTCATTCTGTCGCCGAACGGCTGCCGACTCCGCTCGTCGGCGCTCAAGGTATTCATTGACGGCTGGCTGATGATTGAGGCAGTAAGCAATAGCTCCGTATACGTCTGCCAGGCGCAGTACCGGATACTGTTGCACAATCTCCTCGGCAGTCAACCCTTCGTTGAACGCCTCGAATACTGTATCGAGCGTGACTCGTGTCCTGCCCACGCGGATCACACCCTCACTATCGACGGTGAGCGGTGGCAGTTCAGCGACGATTGAAAGCATATCACTCCCTCTACGAATCACTTCTCGATCATAACCGGTTCGGGGCGCTCTGGAAGCGATCCAGGCCGATTTTCATCTCTAATATTAATCGCCCTGTGTTGTAATTCCGTAAGATTGAGCAATGAGTTGTATAGGATGAACGACCCGGACACCCGTCATCTGGGCGATGTGCCAGCGGCACGTTTCGGTGTCGCATACAGCCAGCGGTGCGCCGCTCTGCCTGACCCGCTCAAACAGGTGTTTACCCACGTCCTCGGCAATCTGGCGCTTCTCGGCTTTGTAGCCATATGTGCCCGCGATCCCGCAGCAGTCAGCATCGATTTCGACAGCCCGGAGGCCCGGAATCAGTTCGAGCACGTCCAGCGCCGGGCGCCCCATGCCGTGCGCCTTGAGCTGGCAGGGCGCGTGATACGGGATCGTGCCGCTGACCCCTTGGAGCGGCTTAAAATCGGTCTTGAGCTTGCCCTGCGCATGAAGCATCGCCAGGAATTCGGAGATGTCCCACACCCCGGCGGCCAGCGCCCGCGTAGCGTCGTCTTCCAGTCCCAGGATGTGCTCGTAATCGCTCTTGAGCGCCATGATACAGCTTCCCGACGTGCCGACAATCGGGATGCCACGCTGCGCATAATCGGCCAGCGCTGTGATGTTCTTGCGGGCGAAACGGCGCGCCCCCTTGAAATCGCCGTTGGACTGCATGGGCAAGCCGCAGCAGCCCTGCTCGGGAACGACGACGCGAAAGCCGTTGTGCTCAAGCACCTTGACGGCCAGCTTACCGATAGCTGGCTCGTAGGCATTGGTGCTGCACCCGTAGTAATAGACGACGGTGGGCGCATCAGCGGGCAGCCTCAGCTTGCTCTTGCGCCGACGCCACCAGCCCCGGAAGGTGTAGCCCGCCCACTTCGGAAAGGCGGCGCGGCGCGACATGCCCATTGTCTTTTCCAGGCCCAAACGGAATGGCTTGAAGTCAAACAGCCAGTTCAAGATCGGCGCGAACGGCGTTCCCAGGACGCCCCACCAGGCATTGCGCCCCAGTACCCAGTTGCGCAGCGGCAGCCCTTCCGACTCGACCTTCCTGGCCTTCGCCTGCGTGTTGATTTCCATCACACGAACGCCATGTGGGCAGACCAGCGTGCAGATGCCGCAGCTTGAACAGTATTCCAGCGATCTATCCGGCGAAGGAAGATCGGGATCGCGGAAGCGCTGCGCCTGCGGCCCGACGGTCTTGGGGCCTGGGAACAACGGCGTTACGGCGGCGACGGGGCAAGCCTGGGTACAGACGTTACACTTCAAGCAGTGATCGGCGGTAAAGGGCGTGATTTCCAGGTAAGGCAGTTCGTGGACTCGTTCCAAACTCAACCTCGCTTTCCTGCCCGGAAGAGTGTATCAGTTCTTGGGGGAACGGGGTTGTTCAGTCGGCAGGGGCTGCTGGAACGGTAAAATGGAAGGCTGTCCCGACGCCCAGTTCGCTCTCCATGCCCATTTCGCCACCATGCGCCTCGACGATGCGCTTGGCGATAACCAGCCCCAGCCCGGTTCCCTGCGTGTACCCGGCGGTGTCGGCGACCCGGTAGAACTTTTCGAACATGTGCTTCTGGTTTTCCGGGGAAATGCCGCGCCCGGTATCCCGCACCTCGACGCGCACCATGCCATCCTGACCGTTCGGCGGCGTGACAGTGATAAAAATCGCGCCCTGCTCTTTGTTGTATTTGATGCCGTTGGTGAGGAGATTCAGCAGCACCTGTTTGATCTTACCGCGATCCGCTTCCAGTTGGAGGGTGGGGTCACAGCTGATCGAAATGGTCACGTGGCGATCTGCCGCCTGATTACGCACCACATCGACGCTTTCCAGGAGCAACTCGTTCAAATTGAAAACACTGGTTTCGAGCCGTGTGCGGCCCGATTCGAGGCGGGCCAGGTCGAGAAAATCCGTCGTCATTCGTGTCAGGCGGTCTGTCTCGCTCTCCATCGTCTGCACGATCTGTTTGCGGCGGTGTTCGGGCAGATCGGGGCGCATCAGTAAGGAAGCGCTGGCTTTCAGTGCTGCCAGCGGGGTACGCAGTTCGTGAACCATCTCCGAGATGAAATCACTTTGCTGGAAGAGCCGCGCATTTTCAATGGCAATGGCCGCTTGTGCCGCCAGTGTGGTCAGCGTGTTGACGTCATCCTCCGTCCAGGGGGCATTGTTGCGCTTGTTGAGCGCCTCCACCACGCCGATGGTTTTGCTGTGAGCGATCATGGGCACGCCGAGCAAGTTGCGGGTGCTGCTACCCGTCGTGTCGTCCACGTTTTTGAACCAGCGCGGCTCGTTGTGCGTATCTTCGACCAGCACCGGTTCACCGTGTGTAACCACCCACCCGGCAAGGCTGCCTTCCATCGGCACAACCAGCGCTTCCATTGCACCAGGACTCATCTTCAAAGCCGCTTCGAAGCGCAGTTCACCCGTGCGCGGGTCGATGAGCATGATCGAGGCCGATTCGGTATCCGTCAGTTCGACGGCAGCCTTGATGATCCGGTTCAACAGCGTCCCCAGGTCGAGGGTTGAATTCAACTGACGGCTGATCTCCATCAGGCGCTCGTAGCGAGCCAGCAGTTGCAGATAGTTACGGATCGTGACCTCGTGATCCAGGATGGGCGGTTGTTGAGCGGACATAGCGATTATCCAGCCTCCAGCACATCCACGATCTGGGGCAGCACCACTGCCACGTCGTCGTGGATAACGATCTGCGCCGCGTAGTCTACGGGCGTTTTTTCGAGATTAACCAGAACGACAGCCGCGCCATGTTGCCGCGCTTTAAGAGGCAGATCGCAGGCTGGCGCCACTTCCAGCGAAGACCCGGCCACCAGCATCACGTCGCAGCGGGCGGCAGCCTGTTGGGCCGCGATCAATTCCTGAACCGGCAACTGCTCCCCAAACAATATCACGTTTGGTTTTAAGACGCCACCACACTGAGGACAGTGGGGGATCGCACCCGTTGCCAGGAACGGTTCGATAAAGGCAATGGAGTCGTAAACCTGGAAGCAGCTGATGCAGGTCATCTCGCGCAGGTTGCCGTGCACCTCGATCACCCGGCGCGACCCAGCGCGCATATGCAACATGTCGATGTTCTGCGTAATCACGGCCTGAAGACGACCAAGTTGTTCAAGACGGCTGAGGGCCAGATGGGCGTCGTTGGGTTTCGCATTCAGGATGAGACGGGCCAGGGGCCTGATCCAGTCGTAGAAGGTCTGCGGGTGGGTCCTGAACCCGTACAGGCTGGCGACCTCGGCGGGGTTATAGTTTTCCCAGAGACCACACTCAGCGCTTCTGAAATCCGGGATGCCGGAGGGCGTGCTGATCCCGGCCCCGGTCAGTGCCACCGCATGGCGGGCACTGCGGAACAGATCGGCCACCGCTCGAATGTTCTGACGCATATGTAAGTTCCATTATTTTTCGTCTGCAAAAATGTAGTGAAGATCACGGCAGTGGTTCCGGCAGGCTATAGCCTAGCGTGGGCAGTACGCCGGGCGCGTGGTCGTCCATGAGTGAAGTGATTGCCAGACCGTCAGTCGTTTTGTGCGCGGCCAATTCCGCCGCCGTGATCCATCGCGTGGCGTGATCGGTGTGGAGTGGAAAGCGCACGTCGGTCAGGTGGTAGAGGCTGTGGTCATAGGCGGTGACAACATGCAGACTGGCCGAGACTTCCTTCATCTGCACGTGCTCGACAATCGGGTGCGCGCGAAAATCTGTGCCGGGGATTAGCGTGGCAATGGACAGCTCTTCGCACAACTCACGGGCCAGAGCCGCTTCGCTGCTGGCGTCGAAGGCTTCACGCTTGCCGCCCAGAGGCTGGAATTGGCACGCTTTTTCGTCGTACTGCATCAGATAGACATCGCCGCCAGCACGCCGGGCTTTGATAACGGCTGTGACGGCCTCGACCACGCGCAATGGGGTGGCCGCCGGTGCGCATTCGAGCCGGTGCTGTTCAAGCAGATGGACGAGCTGTGAACCGATCCTTGAACAGGGTCCGGTCAGTCCCTCCTGCCACGACGTTGTATCAAGCGCGCCGTCCTGCACCGTGTGGAGCAAACTCTGGATGAAATAGTAAGCCATCGGGGAGGCAGGCTCCCCGTTCCCGGTCAGCAAGCCGAATGCAGTCAATACGTCACGGACACCCTGGCGATAGTCCGCAGAGAGGGCACGTCCGTGCCCGCCCACTGCCGCAGTGCGTATCCATTCTTCGATGTCGGCGGGCGGTTGGATGTCCTGCAAGCAGGCCAGCAACGTTTCCGTAGTCATCAGTCTCCGCTTTCACCTTCCCAGATTACAGGCACGATCACACAGGCCAAAAAACGCGCTGCCTCCATTATAGTACGCAAGCAACGCGGATAGAACAGCGGATTCTGTTTGCCACGCTAAACGATCAGATCGTCGTGCCGCCCCTCAATACAGGTTCTTGATAAGAAATTTATACGTTCGGTGAAAAGGCTTACACCATCTTGACGCGCCCCGCTATATCTTTATCGAAGACATACATTGTGAGAGGCTGAACTATGCAGGTTCCCTGCATCCAATCCGTCATGGTTCAACTTGGCGAGGCCGAATGGACCTCGAACGCGCTTCACATAGCCTGCACGATAGCCCGTGCCAATGGCTGTGGGCTAACCTTCGTCAAGCTGGTTCCTGCCGGCCAGCCGGGCTGGCTAGGCACCGACTTCGGCAGGTGGAACTTCTCGCCCGCCGACCAGGAGCAGTTGCACGAATGCATGATGACGGCTGAGGACTATGGGGTGCCGTCGTCTTCGGCGCTGTACCAGTACATGATTCTGAGTGACGCCATCCTTGACGCCGCGCAACACTTCGACGCACATCTGACCTTTGCTACGTTGCCACGCTACAGGCTGCCGATGTGGCGAAGATTCTTGATGTGGCGTGTCCACCGACAGTTTGAAGCGCAGGGGCGACTGCTGAACACGCTTGAAAGACCTGCCGCTCTCGACGAATGGATGCCTTTATCCGCCATACCTTCGCTCATTCCCACTGAGAAGACGCACTGATTTCATTGATTTTTCAATGCCAAAGCTCGGTACCGCAGCCGATTAAGGGGCCTGCCAAGAAGCGTGGAACGTACCTGTTGCACTTACGTGCAATCACCATGCGTAGGCAGTTCCCAGACACTGCCTGTAGATGGGGGGATTAGATGACACTACGTGAAATACGCGAACGCCTGGAAGAAGTTCTTCTCGGCGAGCCGCTAAAAACTGAAGAGATGAAGCATCAGACTGCCCCGAACTTTATCGCGCTGGCAGTCCTGGCAAGCGATGCGTTGTCCTCGGTAGCCTACGCGACGGAGGAAATCCTCATTATTCTGAGCACTGCCGCGATTGGCTCCTTTACGCTGGCCGGTTTTAAGGGAAACGGCGTTTCTATTCCCATCGCCGTTGCGATTGCCATCCTGATCGCTATCGTCACCATCTCCTACCGTCAGACGATCTTCTCTAACCCGGCGGGCGGCGGCGGCTATCGCGTTGCCAAAGAAAACCTGGGCGAGGAACTGGCCCAGGTGACGGGCGCAGCCTTGCTCACCGACTACATCCTGACCGTCGCGGTCAGTATCAGCGCCGGGGTGGCAAACGTGACCAGCGTCGTGTCCGGGCTGGTTCCTTACCGCGTGGAATTAACGGTTGGCATCATTGCCTTCATGACCCTGGTCAACCTGAGGGGGGTCAAGGAAAGCGCACGCCTGTTCGCTATCCCGACCTATTTCTTCCTCACCATGATGTTCCTGACCATCGGCATCGGCTTCTACAAACTGCTCACGGGCACGCTGAATCCGGTGACAGACGTACAGCCCATCCAATACAACGTCCTCGAACCAGTGACGTTGCTCCTCATCCTGCGAGCCTTTTCGTCGGGCTGTACGGCCCTGACCGGAATCGAAGCCATCTCCAACGACACACAATTGTTCCGCCAGCCCAGGGCCAAGAACGCAGCCAACACCCTGGTCACCATGAGTCTGATCCTGATCACACTGTTCATAAGCATCACGATATTGGCGAACGCCATCCAGGCCGTCCCGTCGCATGAAGAAACGATCATCAGCCAGATTGCACGGACGATCTACGGCAAAGAAGGGGTTGGCTATGCGGCCTACGTGCTGACCATCGCGGGCGCATTTGCCGTCCTGTTCATGGCAGCCAACACACCGTTTGCCGACTTCCCGCAGCTCGCAGCCCTGCACAGTGGCGATGGCTTTCTGCCGCGTCAGTTGACGTACCGGGGTCGCCGTCTGGTCTTTACCTGGGGCATTCTCATCCTTGCCTTCAGTTCCATCGCCCTGGTGATCATCACCGGCGCCGTCGTCACCAACCTGATCCCGCTGTATGCGATTGGCGTGTTCCTGGGCTTTACCATCAGCCAGACCGGCATGGCACGCCGCTTCTGGCGCGCTGGCCGGTTGAAGCCTGGCGAGTTCACCTGGGGGCTGGAGACCAAGATCACCTACGATCCGCACTGGCTGCCCAAATTGCTTGTATCGGGCACGGGCGCCGTCGTCACTTTTATCGTCATGATCGTGTTCATCATTACCAAGTTTACGAGCGGGGCCTGGTTCATCGTGCTGCTCATTCCATTCCTGGTCTGGGTCTTTTTCCAGATCCATCGCCATTACAAGGAGACTGCCGCCAAGCTGCGGCTCGAAGACACACCCGTATTCGCCAGGCGACCCATCGAGTTTGATTCCAGAGTGCACAAGGAGCTTGCCATCTACTTCTGTGATACCTGGTCAAAACTGACCGTGGTCGTCATCAACGCCATCCTGAAGCGTGAACTGCCGATGCTCATCGTGCACGTCAACGTCGACCCCAAGCGTGCAGAATCGTTCCAGAAGCACTCCAGGGAAGTCATCGAACGCAACCACTGGAATGAGGATATGATCCAGATCGTGGAAGAGCCTTATCGTGACCTCTACAAATGCGTGTCGGGCATACTCCAGGACTTGCGCAAGCGTTATCCTGACGTGTACTTTCAAGTCTACATTGGCGCGTTACGGACCAGGTTTCCATACAGCGTGCTGCATATGGCAACGGACAGGTTCTTGCGCGATGCCCTGATGGAGGTGGACGACGTGGCGCTGAACGTGAAGCAGATCGACCTGGATGAGCTGCCACTACCGAAGGGCTTCAAAGTGACCTTTGAACACGTCACCGATCATCTACCCGATGAACTGGCCCACGGCAGCCAGGCGTAACGCATAGCGCTGGCGGCAAGTCGTGGGCGACGGTATTCGTGATGTGAATTGTTCGTGACAATCAGAACCTTGCATGGCGTTGAGGCAGGGCACCACCCTGCCTGCCCAGGCTCTTATTCTCGCCGGAGCCACCGCCGAATCTTGCGCGCGATAAAAGCCCGCCGTGCGTCGCGCCAGGCCGCCAGCGCGTTTCGTTCTTCATCGGGCGTCTCGTCCTTCGGGCGCCCATAGCGTTCGGTGATGTACATGTCCGTGATCGACGTGACCGGACGGCTGCCGTGCGGCACTTCGCGCGCAATGCGACGCCCTCGTTCGAGCGGCGTGTTGGCCTCGCTGAGGGGAATGCCGAGCCAGCGCGCGTAGATCGCCAATCGCGCATAGGCCCGCCCCACCGGACTCAGCCGATCCAGGCCGCGATACTCGATCCACCACAGCGCGCCCACCGCTGCAAAAGACAGGATTGTCAGCAGCCCGACAAGCAGCAGGAAGCCTTTGGCTGCGCTCTGTAGCTGCGGTGGAATGTCCAGGAATCGGGGCGGCGGTGGAGGCAGCGGCGTCGGCGTCGGGGTAAACGTCGGCACGGGCGTGGCGGTCATGGTCGCCATGGGCTGCGGCGGCTGCGCATTGGGCGGCGCTTGCTGCCCGGCCTGGGTTGCTGTTGGCGTGGGGCTGGGCGAGGGCGTCGGGCTGGGAGACGGCGTGAAGGTTGGCGTGATCGTCGGCTGCGGTGCATTGGAATCCGGGCGATCCAACGTCTGCTGCGCCGACGTCGGTTCGAACTCGACCCAGCCCGCCGCCGGGAAATAGACCTCAACCCAGGTATGAGCGTCACGCTCCCGCACCACGTAGGACTGCGTAGCCGGGTCAAAAATCCCCTGGGCGAAGCCCGCGCCCATCCGCGCCGGAATGCCGAGTGTCCGCAGCAGGACGATCATCGCGGAGGCGTAATAGGTACAGTAGCCCTGCTTTTGGGAAAACAGCACCCAGTCCACCAGGTCTCGATCATGCGGCGGGTTGGGCATCGCTTCGTTGTACTTGATGTTTTTGCGCAGCCAACGCTCGATGGCTTTGGCTTTGTCGTAATTCGTTTGCGCGCCTGCCTCCTGGACGATCTGCTGCGCCAGGTTCCGCGTTCGCGCAGTGACGCTCGCCGGAAGCTGAAGGTCGTGGGTTTTAACCCACTGCGGGTAATCGGTGGGCGTGGTGCGCAGAAATTGGGCTGTGGTCGTGCTGATAGAAGACACGACGCTGTATTCGTCGCCCGCTTCCAGCGGCTTGATAGGCCGGAAAACCGCCGGGTTCATCGTGCGGGCACTCTGATCGATGTAATCCATATCGACGAGTGCTGGCAGGCCAAGCAGGGTTGGCTGCGGCGCGCCGTAGATCAGCCGGGACGCGCCCAGGATCATCGTGAAATGCTGCTCCACATCCCTGCGGGCATTCGGGTCGGTGGGCGGGTAGCGGATGGTCAGACCGGGCTGCTCGGAGGAAAGTTGCAAACTGCGTGGCGACGACCACGTGCCGTCTTCGTACAGATCAAAGACGCGCGACTTCCAGTAGTAGCGTGGTCCTTCTGGCGCTTTGACGACCATCACGATCTGGTCACCAAGCTGGATCGCACCGCCCAGCGTCAACTTATCGCCGCCGTAGTAATCGGCAGACGCAATACCCTGGCCTTCCAGCGAACCGAACAGCTTGTTGAGCAACTGTGACGCCTTGTTCACAATGTCGCCGCTGAGGAACTGCTGGAAGCGCCTGGCATTGTCTTCTGCATTGCCGGTTGGCATGGCCCAGGCAAAGATCAGGATCAGGATGCCGAACAATGCCCCGGCCCGGAAGAACCAGGCACGCAAGTTGCGTTGAAAGGCGATACGGTTCATGTACCAATCGAACTCGCGCGCCTCGATGTGTGAGCGGACAACCAGCAGCAGCGCCAGGAAAATGTAGACGATCAGGTAGCCATCCAGATTGACATCCTGGTAGCCATAGAAGTAGACGAGAACCAGCACAATGCCCGGCGGCAGCACTGCGCGCCACACCCGGTCAATGCGGAAGGTGTGCCAGGCCGTGTTGTGCCCCAGGAACCAGATCAGGATGGATAGGAACAGGATCAGCAGATACGGATCAAGACCGCCGCCCCTGGTCATGCTGAACGAGCCGACGAAACGCGAGACAATGTTGTAGACACGGGTGGGCGGGCTGCCCGGTGCGCTGGTGTACTGCACAACGCCAATGGTGGCGACGCCGTAAATGCCGCTCATGATCAGCGCCAGCAGTTCGGAATAGTGACTGCGCGCCAACAAAAACCCGAAGACGACGGACAGAATCGCCACCGGGATCAGTTGGTTGAGGCTGATCGGCCACAGGTTGGTGGCCTGCTTATTGAATTCCTGGGTGAAGTGAGTCCCGGCGCTGAATGCCAGCACCGGGATCAGCAGGAGCAAAATGGCAATGATCAGGGTGGTGAAGTCGCCGCGTGTAAACACGGTGCGCACCGTGTTGCGCAGCCGCCGCCAGAATGCCGATAGAGAAAAGATGCGCCGCAAAATCCGCGTCACAATAAATCCCTCGCCGTCGATCTGCCTTCCGTACTTACAGTACACGTGCACTCAGAGGAAGTGTACCGTTTTGGCGCGGCTATCGCAACGAGCGCCGAGCGAGCGTGGGGAAAACGTCGAGGAGAGACCTATTGGCGAGGGTCGGATTTCACCGTCGTTTCCCGTTTCTCAGGGTTGCGCTCTAGACCCAATACTGCTTAGATAAGCCCTCACCCCCAACCCCTCTCCCGCAGAGCGAGGGGCTTTTCCCCTTCCCCTGGCGGGGGAAGGGGCCAGGGGATGAGGGCTGCAACAGCCTACTCGCCCTTAACGAAGAGGTATTGGCTCTAGCCATCCACGACGGCGATGTGCTTGAATTGCGTCACGTCCACCAGCCCCAGGTCAGAAATGCGCAGTTCCGGGATCACGACCAGCGCCAGCAGGCTCAACTGCATGTAGGCGTTGTGCAGCTTGCAGCCGCAGTCCTGCATGGCCTGTACCATCCGTGCCGACTTCTCGGCCACGATCTCGGCCCGTTCTGAGGACATCAGCCCGGCAATGGGCAGTTCGACCAGCGCCAACTGTTTGCCCTCGCGGATCACGACCACGCCGCCGCCGACCTTCGCCAGTGTATTGGCCGCCAGTGCCATATCGTCCTTATTCGTGCCGACCACCAGCAGATGATGACTGTCGTGCGCGACGGTGGCGGCGACGGCACAGGGCACGTTAAAGCCGAAGCCCTGTACGAAGCCGCTGACCACCTCGCCCGTCGCCCGATGGCGTTCTACCAGGGCTGCCCAGGCGATATTCTGGGCTGGATCGGGAAAGACCTCGCCATTGCTGGCATTCAGCGGCGCGATGACGTGCCGTGTCGGAGCCTGGTTTTCGATCACGCCGATCACGTGCGCATTGACCGTCGAGTTATGGCCGGGGGCTGGCACATAAAAATCGGCGGCAGTCACGGGGCGGGCCAATTTCACCGAATTTTGCACGTCGGCGGGATAGGCATACGGCGGCAGATCGACCACCAGCCTGCCGTTTTCGGCCAGCACTTCGCCCGCGCCGATCACGATCTCGGCGGCAAAGTCACGCAGATCGGCGGCGAGCACAATGTCGGCATAACGCCCCGGTGCAAGGCTGCCCAGGTCACGTTCCACGCCGAAATGCTGCGCTGTGTTCAACGTCATCATCTGGATGGCGATCAGCGGATCGAGGCCGAGGCCGACGGCGTGGCGCAACACGCGATCCATGTGCCCTTCCTGCACCAGCGTCCCGGCGTGCACATCGTCGGTACAGAGAATGAACTGGCGCGGATCAAGGCCGCGCTGCGTGATGGCCGTGATTTGCGACTCGACATCGTACCAGGCCGAACCGAGGCGCAGCATGGGGCGCATTCCACGCCGCGCCCGCTCTACGGCGTCGATCTCGCGCGTGCCCTCGTGATCGTCCGCAGGGCCACCCGCCACGTAAGCGTGGAACGGCCTGCCCAGGTCGGGGCTGGCGTAATGGCCGCCGACGGTTTTGTGGGCTTTCATTGTCTCGGCCATCTCGGCGTGCATGTTGGGGTCGCTGCCGAACACGCCGGGGAAGTTCATCATCTCGCCCAGGCCGATGATGTCCGGCCACTGCATGGCCTCCGCCACGTCGGCGGGCGTGATCGACGCGCCGGGCCGTTCCAGGCCGGGCGCAGATGGCACGCAGGACGGCATTTGCACGAACACGTTGATGGGCAGTGCGCTGGCCTCGTCCACCATCAGGCGCACGCCCTTGATGCCAAAGACGTTGGCGATCTCGTGCGGATCGGCGAAGACGCCGGTTGTGCCGTGTGGGATCACGGCGCGGACGTACTCTGTGACCGTGAGCATACTGCTCTCAACGTGCATGTGTGCGTCCAGCAATCCAGGCACAAGGTAGCGCCCCGCGGCGTTGATGACTCGGGTCTGTGGCCCGATGCAATACCCGGCGTCGGGGCCACAGTATGCGATCCGGCCTGCACTGACCGCAATGTCCGTATCTGGAACGATCTCACGGGTATGGACGTTGACCCAGCGCCCGCCGCGAATGACCAGATCGGCAGGAGCACGGCCCATCGCTACATCGACCAACTGTTTGGAGACTTCATGCCAGGGTTTCCGGGAAGCCATCGATAATCCTTGTCCTTATCACGAAACCTTCACGGTGCATCATGCAACAGGACGGCGCTTTCCGCAAGGGGTATACTTGCGCCCGAATACAGTCCAATGACAGGGAGCACAGTATGTCGGATCGTATTATCGTCCTTCAAAAGGTGATTAGCCAGCGCACGCAACCCCCGGTGGGGCTGCGCATCTGGTCGGACGGGCTGGTGCAGCGCCCCGCCGCTGACAATCCGCTGCCTGCCGCGACGGAACGGCTGGATAAGGATCGAGATTTGAGATGGGAGGACGATAGACGGTTGAGCAGAAGCCAGATCGAAGCGGTGCAGGAAGCGATCCGGCAGGTAGGCTTTTTTGCTCTGCCGCCCGTCATGCTGATCAATTACTGCAAGGAAGACCCCGGCACGGCCATCTGGACGGCCAATGTCGATGGGCAAACAGCGCGCGTCGTGGTCTTTGATCCGCGCCCCCGGCGCAGCGCCGAACTGGATCGACTGTCGGCGGTGCTGGATGAAATTCTGGGAAAAACAAGCGGGAACTGAAAAATGTAAAGAATCCGTGAACGATTCATGAGCCATTGGTGAGAAAGTATTGCCCAATGGTATATCTATCGGCATGATAAACCGCCCCTGAAAACGGGGTGAAACAGGCATCGGAGATCCATTCTCATGCAGCAGATATTCAAGTATATTCCAGGAATTTTGTTCGTGATTGTGGCGGCGGCTTGTAACGCCAATTCGGATGCCGTCCGAGTCCTGGAAACCGAAAACACTTCTTTGCGCGCCACCGTTGCCGCCTACCAGAGCACTGGCCCGACCATGACGGCACAGGCCACCCTTGCTTCACAGCGGTTGGCAACTCTGCAAACCGATCTGACGACGGCGCGTGCCCAGGTGCGCGATCTGACGGCCAAACTGAACACCGGGGGCGGACAGCCCCAACTACAGCCAACGCTCATTGCGGGCGCAAACAATCCGGCGGCCCAAGACCCGATCACACCGGGCGCCCCTGGAACTCAACAGGCCACCTACAACGGCTTCGCCTTTGCGGAAGTCGTCACGGCCAAAAGTATCGACGATGCCACCGGCTGCGCCAGCGCCAGGAGCAGCACTTTTTCGGTGAACGACAACCGCATCTTCGTGGTGGCCGATGTACGCAACCTGAAAGGCGGCACGAGCTTCAAGGCCAGTTGGGCCGGTGCCGACTTCACCCGCGAAAACAGTTGGACGGCCAAACGTGACAGCGCCCAGTTGTGCATCTACTTCTACATCGAGCCGAAAACGCTGGCCCTCAAGCCTGGAGAGTACACAGTGACGTTCGGTGCACCCAACCTGAGCGCCACGCCCGTGCAGTTCACGGTGCAGTGAAATCGCGCCCGGTGCTTCACCATCGGGCGTCGGCCATACATCTGGATATAATCAGGGCCTTCCTTTGTTAAACTACTCGTCGCCTACCCCACCGCGCGCGGTGGGGTCGCTAAATTACGGAGCGTTTCATGGAAGTTCTGATTATTAACCAGCGTGGAGTAACGGAACTGCTGCCGATGACCGAGTGCATCGACGTGATGGCCGAGGCCCTTAAAGCGCTGGCACGCGGCAACGTGATCCTGCCGCTGCGCCCGGTGATGTGGCTGCCGGAGAAAGTTGGGGCGCTGGGCATGATGCCCGGTTACTTGGGCGACGTGGCGACGATGGGCGTCAAGGTGGTCAGCGTTTTCCCGGGCAATCACGGCACGGAATACGACTCCCACATGGGCACGGTCTTGCTTTTTGAAACCACGCACGGACAGTTGCAGGCCATTCTTGACGCCAGCCAGATCACGGCCACACGCACGGCAGGCGTGACGGGCGCAGCAACGCGGCTGCTGGCGCGTGAGGACGCAGGTGATCTGGCGATCCTGGGGTCGGGCGTGCAGGCCCGTTCGCACCTTGAGGCCATGCTGGCCGTGCGTCGCATCCGCCGGATTCGAGTCTGGAGCCGCAACTACGATCATGCCATCCAGTTTGCCGAGGCCGAGTCGCGCCGCCACAGCGTAGGCATTGAACCGGTGCCGACAGCACAGGAAGCGGTGTCTGGCGCGGATATTATCTGTACGACCACTGCCGCGCCGGAGCCGATCTTGCGGGGCGAATGGATCGCTGCGGGGGCGCACGTCAATGCCGTCGGCTCAAGCGTGCCGTTCACCCGCGAACTGGATACGGCTGCCGTCGTCAAGTCGCGTCTGTTCGTGGATCGTCGCGAGTCGACGCTCAACGAGGCGGGCGATTTCCTCTTTCCGAAGCAGGAGGGCGCGATCAGCGATGACCACATCCTGGGCGAGGTGGGCGAGGTACTGATCGGCAAAGTGGCCGGGCGGCAGTCGCCGCAGGAAGTCACGCTGTTCAAGTCGCTGGGGCTGGCCGTCGAGGACGTGGCCGCCGCTCGCCACGTCTATCAGAAAGCTGTCGCGCAGGGCCGGGGCACGTGGGTCGAACTGGGAGGCAGCCGCCATGCCAGCCACGCTTAAGCCGATAGCGCTCGAAGACATCCAGGCAGCGCGGGCGCGCATTGCGGGTTCTGCTATCCGAACGCCACTCGTCCGGCTCAACGTAGAGGACGCGCCTGCCCAGATTTACCTGAAACTCGAAAATCTGCAACCGATTGGCTCCTTCAAGCTGCGCGGCGCGGGCAATGCTATTGCGCTGGCCGCAGCGGATCAGTTGGCGAAGGGGGTCTATACGGCCAGCGCGGGCAACATGGCGCAGGGTGTGGCCTGGAATGCGCGGCGGTTGGGAATCCCCTGCACGGTGGTCGTGCCCGACAATGCGCCCGAAACCAAACTGGCCGCCATCACACGCCTGGGTGGGCAGATCATCAAAGTGCCCCGCGACGAGTGGTGGAATGTGGTGGTGACGCATCGCTACGAAGGACTGGAAGGGCTGTTCATCCACCCGGTCAGCGATCCGGCGGTCATGGCGGGCAACGGCACGATAGGGCTGGAAATCCTCGAAGACTTGCCGGACGTGGACACGATCCTGATCCCGTATGGCGGCGGCGGCTTGAGCTGCGGCATTGCGTCGGCAGTGCGTGCTCTCAAGCCAGATACACGCCTCTACGCCTGCGAGGTGGAAACGTCGGCGGCGCTGGCCGCAGCGCTCGCGGCGGGCAGCATCCAGTCGATCCAGTACACGCCATCGTTTGTGGATGGTATCGGCAGCACGAGCGTCCTGGCGGAAATGTGGCCGCTCGTTCAATCCCTGTTGGATGGCTCGCTGGTGTCGTCGCTGGCCGAAGTCTCGGCAGCGCTACGCCTGCTTCTGGAACGCAACCGGGTGCTTGCCGAGGGTGCAGGCGCGACTCCGGTTGCGGCAGCGCTGTCCGGCAAGGCGGGCAGCGGGAAAGTGGTGTGTGTCGTATCGGGCGGCAACCTCGACCTGTCGAAGTTGGTTAGGATCATCGAGGGGGAAATGTAGGTCTGCGCGTGAGCAGCGGGGCAATGGTGGCGAGACAAGTCACGCCGACGCTGCTACTGACCAGGACCTCATCATACCGGCTGAGGCCGGCGGACAAAACCTTTGGATTCTTCTCGTGACTACAATATCTGCGCGGACCTGGGGACTGTTACGCCAGGCGCGCGTCGGGCGTTTGCTGCCGGCAAGGCACCTTAATCGCCATACGCCAGCTCAACCACTTCCAGCACGCGCCTGTCGCCGTCCTGAACCAGACGCCCGGCCCGCCGCGTGGGATCGTGCTGAAAGATGAGCAGCGCACCGGTATCCAACGCCCATTGCTGCCAGCGCCGCTTGGTTTCGAGCGTTTGCAAAGGCTCCACATCGTAGGCCGTCATCCAGCCTAACTTCTCGAAGTGGACGGCATAGCTCGCCATGTCGGCCACAAACAGTGCGTGCTGGCCCTGGCTCTCGAAGCGGATCGACATGTGCGCCGGGGTATGCCCGCGCGTGATGACGCCGTGAATGCCCGGCAAAATCTCGGTGTCTCCGTCCAGCAAGCGCATTCGTCCCGACTCGACGAGCGGTTGATAGTTGATCGGCAAATAGGAAGCGGCAGTGCGTTCATTGGGGTGGACGGCATCCTCGTATTCGCGCCGCTGGACGACGTACTCTGCGTTGGGGAAGGTCGGTACAATGTCATGTTCATCCACACCGAACTTCGTATCGCCCGCCGCGTGGTCGGCGTGCAGGTGCGTATTGATGACCAGATCGACGCTTTCGGGGCGCACGCCCAGCCGTGCCAGCCAGTCGATCAGATTGCCGCTGTCCCGCACGACGCCCCAGTTTCGTCGCTGCCGTTCGGTGAGCTTCAGGCCCAGGCCGGTATCGACCACCACCGTCTTGCCCGCCGCCCTCACCACAAGACAGTGCAGTGCCATCGGAATCAGGTTATGCGCATCCGGCTCGAAGTAAGGTCGGTACAACGGGCGCGGCGTCAGGCCGAACGCCCCGCCCGCGTCCACGTGCATCACGCCGTCCGTGACCAGTGCGATCTGGATGTCGCCAAGCTGGATCATTCAGGCTTCACCGGGTTCGGTTCGCCGTGGGGGTCAGCCAGCGCCAGCGCATCGGTGAAGTAATTGACCAGCGCTGCCCGCTCGGAGTCCGGTAGAAAGGTGCTGGCCGCCGCCGTGAGAATAGACTGCTTTACGTCATCCAGCGTCAGGCCGAGTGCACCGGTCGCCAGCGTCAATTCATCGGTCAGCGTAATGTTGCTGATCGAGGGATCATCGGTGTTGATGGTCGTCTTGAGGCCCAACTGGTTCATGTCTCGCAGCGGGTGGTGCATGGCCGATTTGACCACGCCGCTCTGCACATTGCTGGTCGGGCACACCTCGAAGGTCGTTCCGGCTTCACGTGCTATCTGAACGACGGTGCTGTCCTCGACGATACGAACGCCGTGTCCGACACGCTTCGTGCCCATCTTCTCAATGGCCTCACGGATGTTGCGCGGCCCGAACCATTCCCCGGCGTGGACAGTCAGTTCCAACCCGCTCTGCCGGCCTTCCTTGAACAGGCTGTAGAACGGCTCTGCTGAGTAGCCTGCTTCCTGCCCGGCCAGGTCAAGCGCCACCACGCCTTTATCACGGAATTCGAGGGCAACGCGCAGCGTTCGTTCGCCTTCGATCACGCTCTCGTGGCGATTCATGGACAGGATCAGCCGCACGCGGATGTCGCGTCCGGCCTGCCCTTCCTGCACCCCCGCACACACCCAGCGCACCACCTCGCCAAACGAGAAATGCTTGAGGTTGGTCAGGGCTTTGGGGGTGAACCGCAGTTCCATGTACTTCACATTGTCGGCGGCAGCGTCCTCGACGGCTTCCCGTGCGATGCGCTGGATGACCTCCGGCGCACAGAAAAAACGGCGGATCACTGCGAACTTGGAGAGGAAATGCGCGGAGTTGGCGGGCGAACCCGGCGTAATCTGAACGTATTGGCGCAGCGCTTCCATGTCGTAGGCAGGCAGGTCGATCTGGTATTCCCGCGCCACGTCGATCAACGTACTGAGCCGGATGGAGCCTTCCAGGTGGCGGTGCAGCTCAATCTTCGGAAGCGCAGCATACAAGGCGCGATGTTGGTTCGTGGTCGCTGCGTTCACCGTTGCAGTCCTCCGCTCAACGAATCAATGTTCCGGTTGCCGTGCGTCGACATTTCAGGTCGGGTTACCCGTTGTGCGTGTCTGTGCCACGTTCGTGCAACAGCCAACTCCAATAGCGCCACGCGACGACGACAGCCAGCAGCAACCCCAACACAAATAGCACGTCAAATAACATGGTGGCCGCGTAAGCCGGGTCGCCACCTGGCGCGACGGCACTGATAAACCGCCCGACGATGCTCACGCCGACCAGCACGACACTCACGAACAGCCAGCGGTACAGCGGCGCGCGTTTGGTCACGGCGCCCAACCGCTGGCTGAGTAAGGCCAGCACCACCAGCGCGATCAGGATCGAGACCGGCCCGCACAGGCCGAACAGGGTCAGCAGGTTATTCATCCTGCCATCCTCAGCGCCCTGCCGTCATCAAATTGTACAGGTAAATGCACATGCCTGTGAGCAGCAGTCCGCCGAGTAACCATAGTATATCACCAAGTGGATCGCCGCTAATCCGGTCGATGAAAGCGTAGCGTGCCGACGCCATCCCGAAGATCAGGATCGACAGGCCGAATCCCCAGAAATAAGTCCGCTCGCCCGACACGTTCTGGTAGAAACGGGCGATGAGCAGCAAGATGGTCAGGATGATGGCGATGATAAACCACGCCAAAATCGTCAAAGCCTGATGAGTAGTAATTGCCGTCATTCGCTGCCATTGTTTTGGAGGATGCCAAAATCCCGCGCATGAAAGGTTGCTATTTCTTCCGCCCGAAGGCTTGCACAAATGCTTCGGCAGCGGTGCTGACCGGGCTGCCGCTCATGATTCCCTGCTGGCCCTCGAACTTGGCCCGCACTTCAAAACCCCGCCCGGTGATCTCGTACTGGCGAATGTCCTTGGCGTGGTCGGAGCCGCGCAGCTTGAGGACAAGCAATGCCCGCCGCACCGCGCTGGAGAGTTCGACGTAGCGCAGCAGGATGTAACCATCGACCACGAAGGCCAGGTCTTCCTCGATATCGGGTGTTTCGCCGAGCAGTGTGGCGTTTTCCCGCGTCAACATGGCCGTCAGACCCATGCGTTTCAGGCCGTTAATGAACTCGTAGACGACTTGTCGCAGTTCAATCGGGTCGGCAGCCAATCGCTCGAAGTGGCTCAGGCTGTCCACCAGCACGCGCCGTGCCCCGATCTGCTGCGCCATGTCCTCGATCTGCCCGTTGACGTGCTGCAAGTCGGCCCGGCTGACTTCCGGGCTGGTCATCACCACGCGCAGTTTGTTGGCCGCTTCCAGCGCTTTGAAGTCCCAGCCGAAATTGTCAGCATCCCGGTAGTATTGACGAGGAAAGGTTTCAAAAGTCAAGATCAGGCCCGGCTCGTCGGCTTCTGCCGCGCCGTGATAGATGAACTGCATCCCAAGCGTGCTCTTGCCTGTGCCGGGTGCGCCCTCGACCAGGGTGGCCGAGCCACGCAGCAGACCACCCCGCAGCATGTCGTCCAGGCCCGCGATCCCGGTGGTCACTCGTTCAACGGTCATAGTCCCCCCTGTGGCGCCGCCGTCATCCCCGACAGTCAGCGCATTCCCCGGATCACGTGGTAGATGGCCTTGACGCGGAACTGGCGATCATCGCAGGCCAGGATGAAGGTGTTGATCAGTTTGCGGGTGTCTGTGTCCGTCGCCAGGGTATAGACGGTCAGGTCGTTGAGGGGCGAGGTCTGGAGGATGCCTGCGTTGACAAGCTGTTGCAGTTCCGGCTCAATGGTGCGCACATCGCGCCCGGTGTAGCGCGCAATGCCTTCCGCCGTATCGGTTGTATGCGGGTTATCGTGAAAGAAGCGAACCAGGTCCCACTTGATAAATGAATTGACTTTGGTGCGAATAAATTCAAGAAGGCGCGGATCCATATCGTCCATCAACCGCGTCGCCAGGTCATCATTGCTCATCTACGCAGGCTCCTTGTCCCGGGGTGCAGCCTGTTCGGGATCGATCAAGCCAGGCTGCACCCACCGACGGCAGTACAACTATTTTCGGCGCTTTCGGTGATCTGCGCTAATGGGTCTCCCGGTGGGGGCAGCGGCCTGACGCTGTTCCTGAATCTGGCGGTAATGGCAGTTCTTGTACTTCTTGCCGCTTCCACACGGGCAGGGATCGTTGCGACCCGTCTTGTCCCAGACGTCGGCGCGGGTCGGCTCCGGCGCGCTTTCCCGGACGGCCTGCGGGCGAATGTTGGTCGGCCCATTGCCGCCTATCGCGCGCAGGCCCTCCCGCACGTTGCGGGCGATCAGGGCTTGCTGCGGCTGCGGGGCCACTTCGACGCGGTAGATCGTCTGCACGATCTGGTGCTGAATCTGCGCCTGCAGCTCCTCCCACATGGCGAAGGCTTCGCGCTTGTATTCAACCAGCGGATCGCGCTGCCCGATGGCGACCAGCCCGATGCCTTCGCGCAGGATGTCCAGGTCGGTCAGGTGGCGCACCCAGAACTGGTCAATGGCGCGCAGCATAATCTGGCGCTCGGCGATGCGCATAATTTCGGGCGTCAGCCTGGCCTCTACCGCATCGTAGACTTCGATAGCGCCCTTGACCAGCTCCAGCTCGATTTCGTCGGGCGTCTTGTTTGCCCACGATTCGGGCTTGATATGATCCGGAACGGGATACAGAGCCAGCGCTGCGCGGTACAGTTCTTCCAGTTCCCAGGCTTCGCGGTCATCTGGCAGGTACTGCTCGATCAGATCGTGGATTTCCTCGGAGGTCATGCGCTCGATCTGTTCGCGCAGATTGTCGGCTTCGAGCGTCTGCTGGCGCTGTTTGTAGATCACCTCGCGCTGCTTGTTGACCACATCGTCGTATTCGAGCACCTTCTTGCGGATGTCGAAGTTGTAACCCTCGACCTTGACCTGGGCCTGCTGGATCGACTTGGTGATCAGGCCATGCTCGATGGGTTCATTTTCGGGCATGTTGAAGGTCTTCATGAAGCCCTTGACTCGATCTCCGCCGAAGCGCTTCATCAGATCGTCTTCCAGCGATAGGTAGAAGCGCGACGAACCGGGATCGCCCTGGCGGCCTGAACGCCCGCGCAACTGGTTATCGATGCGGCGGGCCTCGTGCCGTTCCGTGCCGATGACGTGCAGACCACCCGCCTTGATCACGATCTCGCGGTCACGGGCGCACTCGGCTTTGGCTTCTTCCAGCGCCGCTTTCCACTGCTCCGGCGTCGCTTCAGTGATCTCGATGCCCTGACTGCGCAGCTTCTCACGGGCCAGCCCTTCGGGGTTGCCGCCGAGCAGAATATCGACGCCGCGCCCGGCCATGTTGGTGGCAATCGTGACCGCGCCGGGCCGTCCCGCCTGGGCAATGATGATCGCCTCTTTTTCGTGATGCTTGGCGTTCAGCACTTTGTGCGGCACTCCGGCTTTTTCCAGTAGCTTGCTCAGGCGTTCAGTGGTCTCAATGGCGACTGTACCGACCAGGATCGGCTGCCCGGCCTGGCTGCGGGTCTTGATCTCGTTGACGACGGCCTCCCACTTGGCCCGTTCCGTCATGTACACCAGGTCTTCCATGTCATTGCGGATGCACGGCAGATGGGTAGGAATAGCCGTCACATCCAGCTTGTAGATTTCCTCGAACTCATCCGCCTCGGTCATGGCCGTGCCAGTCATGCCTGCCAGCTTTTCGTACATACGGAAATAGTTCTGGAAGGTGATCGTCGCCAGCGTCAGGTTTTCGCGCTGAACCTGCACGCCCTCTTTGGCCTCGATAGCCTGGTGCAGCCCCTCCGAAAAGCGCCGCCCGTACATGGGCCGTCCGGTGAACTCGTCCACGATGATCACCTGGCCGTTCTCGATCATGTAATCCTTGTCGAGATGGTAGACGACCTTCGCCCGCAGGCTGTTATCCAGGTACGGGATCATCTCCGAGTTTTCCGGGCTGTACAGGCTGTCGCCTTGCAGCAGCCCGGCGCTGCGCAGCCCGCGCTCGATCTTCTCGACTCCGGCTTCGGTCAGGTAAACGGATTTGGTTTTCAGATCTTCGACATAATCGCCGTCCGGCGCTTCATTATCAACACTTTCCTCGCTGCTCGGCTTCAGGTTGCGCACCATCCGGGCAAACAAACCGTAATAATCACTCGGCTTATCCGCCGTGCCAGAGATAATCAGCGGCGTGCGCGCCTCGTCGATCAGGATGTTGTCCACCTCGTCCACGATGGCGTAATGGTGTCCGCGCTGCACCATCTCCTCTTTGGAGCGCACCATGTTGTCGCGCAGATAGTCAAAGCCGAACTCGTTGTTCGTGCCGTAGGTGATGTCCGCTTCGTAGGCTTCGCGGCGGCTGATCGGGCGCAGGTTCTGGTAGCGCTCGTCGTCGCTTGGGAAATTCGGATCAAACAGGAACGAACCGCGCGACGGATCGGCAGCCGCATTCTGGATCACAGCAGCCGACAGACCCAGCAGATGGTAGATCGGCCCCATCGTTTGCAGGCCGACTTTGCTCAGGTAATCGTTGGGCGTCACCAGGTGAACGCCTTTGCCTTCGAGCGCATTCAGGTACAGCGGCAGCGTGGCGACCAGCGTTTTGCCCTCGCCGGTCTTCATTTCGGCGATCTTGCCCTGGTGCAGCACAATTCCGCCGATCAACTGCACATCAAAGTGACGCAGCCCGATGGTGCGCACCGACGCCTCGCGCACGACAGCGTAGGCTTCGGGCAAAATATCGTCCAGCGTTTCGCCTTCTTCCAGTCGTCTCTTGAACTCGGCAGTTTTGGCCCGCAACTGTTCGTTACTGAGCGCCTTCATCTCCGGTTCAAGCGCATTGATTTCTTCGACGGTTTCAAGGTGACGCCGCACGTCACGCTCGTTTGGGTCGCCGATCACCTTCTTGATCAGATTTCGGAATACCATACTCACCCTTGTCGCTACCGGGATTGAAGAAGCCTCAAGCCCATTGTAACTATTACGTTGATGCGATGCGTCTCGGATTATAGCATAGCTGATGGCCTATGATACCGCATCGCGCGATAATTTTGTGTTAGAACCCGCCGGCGTGCAGGAGCGGTTTCGCGCTGCGAGATAAGGGGTCGTTGTGCAGGACGCTGAAGATCACGCCGGGCTAGGCAAAAGATCGGGGAATTCTGCCTGGGGTCGAACACGCCCCGTCGTTACGACGCTGGGAAACATGAGCGCTCCACACCGGAGTGCTCATGCTGTTCTTCGTTTTGTCCGAACGCCATCTATCAACCTGGTCCGCGAACAAGATTGGCGATGCAGTCGATACAGTTCGGGGATGTGGGCGTAGGAACCGGCGTCGGCTGTGTGGCAGGGCCGGGGCCAACCGGGATGCAGTCCTTCCACCTACCAAGAAAGACCTTGCCCTCCGCATCAGGTCGGCTGTTCAACTGGAAGTAACCGCCCGGCAGGGCGTACAACGTGTAGATTGGCCCGCTCAGGATCAGGACGGGGACACGCGATTGGTTGGCCTTGATTCGGGCAGGAATGATTGTCAGTTCCGGCGCGAAGAACAGGCGCTGCCCGGTGTTGCTGAGTACCTTGATGCCTCCTTTGTTGAAAGCGCCGCCGGGCATGTCAAACTCATCCACGCAATAGACGGCAATCGCGCCGAAAGAGTTTACCCAGGGGATGAGGTTGATACGCCCGTCACCAGAGCTTGGCGGGCGATTATTTGCGCCGGGGGTTATCCTGATGGAGATTGGCGCTGAGGATAAGGTGTTGGCAGCAGTGGGGATCAACAACACCTGGCCGACGAAGATCAGATTGGGGTTGGCGATGCCATTCGCCTGTTGCAGGGCTGCTACTGAAACGCCGAATCGCGCTGCGATTCGGTAGAGGTTATCTCCAGGTTGGACGACATAAGTCGTTGAACCCTGCGCCCTCAGTGGGACAACTGATAGCGCTACCAGGGCTATGGCAACGAAGACAAACAGCAAGCGCGACATAAAATCTCCCTCTGGATTGGCCTGCTGCCTTGCATGTTGTCTGTCTCAGGCTCACCCTGTAGATGTGTTATTATCACTAGAATTATTATATGCCGGATCACTGCGCCGTACTCATCAATTTTGCGTGACGAACGTGTTGCAATCTGGTATCGGTGGGGCCAGACTTTCAGGGAAACTGAGCGTTGTTTCGAGATTGTTCAGCCACCTGGCATGGACGGGTTAGCGGCAGGACCGCACCGAAAGCTGTATACTCAAGCACGACGGTGGGGAAATATCGTTCACCGTGAGTATCACTGCCTGGCGCGAGGCCTGAGTGTGGCCGTATATACGCCCTGACTGTGAAGTGTGCAGTTTCACGCGGCTCGGCAACAATGGGCAGGGGTGCAGCCTACATCGAAGTGCTAAGTGCTGATCAGCGCGAGCCGGGAACCGGCCACCATGAGCGGGGCTGGGTGTGGGAACCTGAGCAAGCGTGCTGGAAAAACGACACAGGATCATCTTTCGCATGGAACTCAACCTACTCAGGAGTGCCGGTCAACTTTTCATCCTGCTGGCTTTCGCCCTGACCACCGCCTTTCAGCAGCTGCCCGACCATGTAGCGGTAGTCGGCGGCGACCCGATCCCCACAGCACTGTTCCAGCAGCGGGTGCGGCTGGCGCGATGGACAACGGCACAGCAGCTTCTCCAGGTGATGCAGACCTATGGCCCCAACGCACTGACTGATCCCGGTAGCCCGTACAATGGGCAATACAAAAATCTCAACGACAGTGTGACCTTCGCGCAGCAGGTGCTGGACAGCCTGATCACTGTGAAACTTGTCCAGCGCGAGGCGGCAGCACGCGGCATCACTGTCACGGACGATGACGTGCAGAATCAGATCAACGCCTTCTTCGGTTACGCCCCCAACGCCACGCCGCAGCCGCCTCAACCGGGGGAAACGCCGCAGCCATCTTTGAACCCTACCGAGATGGCCCAGGCGTTCCAGGAGGAGCGCGATAATTACTTCGGGCAGGCGGGCGATATTGCGCGGATGAGCCAGGCGGAAGTCATCGCCACCTTTGCCGAACAAGCCTTGCAAATCAAGGTCTACGAAGCGCTGACCAAAAATGTCCCGACGCAAGGGCAGCAGGTCAAGGTGCGGCACATTCTGGTGGATAGCCTGGAAAAAGCCAACGCCCTGCTGGCGCAGATTCAGGGTGGCGCATCCTTCGCCGACGTGGCAAAGGCCAATTCGCAGGACGCAACCAGCGCCGCGAACGGTGGAGACCTGGGTTGGTCGCCGCACGGCGTCTACTTTCCTGAATTTGAGGACGCGATCTGGAAGGTCGCGCCCGGCACGCTGATCGGCCCCATCAAGACTCCTGTTGGCTTTCACCTGATCCTGGTTGAAGGCCGAGAGGTCAGACCGCTGACGGAGGCCGACTTGATCCGCGAACGGGATGCCGTTTACCGCCTGTGGCTACAGCAGGCACGGGACAAGGCCAACGTGCAGATCGTCGATAACTGGCCGGCATTGATCCCGGCTGAACCCACGCTGAAGGCACTGGGACTGCCGTAAAGTCGCTTAAATCAATAAGAAGCGAGAAGCTGAATGCAAGGTGTTCAGAACCAACCGTCGTTCATGCGGCGCCTCCAGGCGCGGGAAGCGCCTCCGCAGTGGCCGTTCCTGACGGCGCTGTTCTTTGTCGTCGCCTATGCCGTGCTGCTGATAGCAGGACAAGCCTTTGCCGTGACCGTCAGCGGTGGCGGTTTTAACAGCCTGACGCCGCTCGTGCTGGCCCTGGGCGCTTTGCTCGGCGGGTTGGCAACTATCGCCGGGATCGTCCAGTGGGCGCGCCGGCGTGCCCAGGCTGCCTGGATCGACAGCCTACGTCTGCGACAGCCGGTGCAGCCACCCGTAGCCCTGGTAGCGCTGTTCGGGCTGGGCACAGCCTGGGCCATCGACCTGGTAGGTGTGCTGCTCAGACTCAAGGGCGATCAGGTCCTGCCTCCCGTCCTGGACGTACTGCGCACCCCGCCTGACCTCTCGTGGGGCGTGGCGCTCTCATTGGCGCTGTTGGTTCAGCCCGTTGCAGAGGGGCTGGTCTTTGCCGGAATTCTGTACCCGGCACTGGCCCGTGCTGTCAACAGTAACCTGCTCGCGGCTGCGATCACGGCTGGGGTGTATACGCTGGTCAGCCTGGCAGTGCTTTCGGCTGGTGGGGGCGTATGGTATGGGGTCATCCAGCCTTGCCTGATGGCGCTGGCGATGAGCCTGGTGCGCGCCTTTGCTCAATCCACCCAGTCCGCTATCGTGACGCGAGCCTTCTTTGGCTTGTTTTTCGTGCTGGCTGCGCTTGTCAGTGTCCGCGCCTGAAAGCCAGAAGACTGGGTGTCCGATACGATTCGTTTTGCCGTAAAAATCGTCTACACTTGAACAAAGGTTTCTGAACCGGATTGGAAAAGCACTATGTCCGAAAGTACTGTTCAGCTATCAGGTGAGGAGTCTCCCAGCCCTCGCCCGACGACGCCACGCACTGCCCATCTCGATAAGATCAGCACCAATCAGGTTGCCCTGTATCTGAACGAGAGCGACGAGCCGCAAATCGTGGACATCAGCCAGGGGATCGTCCTGGGGCGTGCCTCACCGTCCAGCAACATGCAGCCGACCATCGACCTGACCGCGCACGGTGGATACGAGAAAGGCGTCTCGCGCCTGCACGCGACGATCCGCCGCACTGAGGCCGGTGAATTGATGCTCATCGACCAGGGCAGCGCCAACGGGACGTTCCTGGGTGAGACGCGGCTGGCCGCGTTTGTGCCAACCCGCCTGAAATCGGGCGATGTGATGCGCCTGGGGAAGCTCGCGGTAGAAATCTACTTTGGCGACATTACCGGTTCCTCCACAGCGAAAGATCAGCTCACCGAAGCGGAGCTTTTCTCGATCCACCGGGAAGCAGTCATCAAGGAACCAGAAGCGCTGCCGGTGAGCGCTGCACCGCCCGCCGGACAGGAGCAGCCTGCCCCTTCCAGTTCGTTGGTCACAAACGTCTTGCCGGATACCTCCAAGCCGCCGACGCCAACTCGTTTCCGGGCAACCGTTTCGATTGACCCGGCGCGCGTTTTCAGTCAATCGGGCGCTATCGCAGAGAAGATACTCCGGCAGTTGCAAAGTATGCAGGGTTGCTCGGTCCAACTGGTACTGGAAATTGATGGCCGGGCCAGCGCTGGCTTTGACGAAGCGACGGTCAACGCCATCAACGCGGCCTGTCAGGAGCTTAAATTCACCTACGCGCGCTTCGACGGTAGCTAAACCGTTGCCGCTGGCGCGTCAGGCTACGCGCACCAGGCCATGTGCGCGTGGGCACGTCCTACCCGGTTGCCAGCGCAATGACCTCTTCAACGGTCAGCCCGTAAATCTGGGGCGGGGTGACGCCGATCAGTGTCAGGTACATTGCCAGTTGGCTGCGATGGTGGACTTCGTGTTCGATCATTGCCATCAACAAGCGCCAGCCCTTGATCATCGTGCCCTTCAACGCCGGACGATCCTGAGTGAGCACGGCATCGTCAATGCTGCTCAGATCGCGCATAGCGGCCTCATGGTGGCTTTCCAGGTAGGCGAGCAGGGCTGGAACGCTGTCCAGTTTGGGCTGGTCGTGCCCGATGTAGTACCAGCGCCCCGCCACCACTGAGCCGACAAACATGCGCTCGCCAGCCGCGATGTGCCGCACCAGGTCGGCAAAGGTGAACTCGCCCGCTTTGGGCGCCCAATCGATGTGATCGGCGGGGATCGTTTGGATGTAAGTGATGGTGCGGCGGCGGATACTGCCAAAGTAATGCGTGAAAGCATCAAGGGACTGAATCATATTGGTTCCTTTCTCGGCCAGATGGTTGTGCGTGTCCGCCAGTGTTCTCCCACTTCTGTTGAAGCACCATTGAAGCGTGCCCGCCCGCGTGTTACATTCTTGGGCCACGACGAGGGAGAGAAGGCGATGGCAATAACGAATCTATCCCCGGCTACAGAAGTCATGCCGAGCGAACCCCAGATTCACGACAACATCCTGGGGACGTTGGGCAACACGCCGCTGGTGCGCCTGCACCGGGTGGCGCGTGGTGTGGCCTGCGACCTGGTGGCGAAAGTCGAGTTTTTCAACCCCGGCGGCTCGATCAAAGATCGAATCGGAATCACCATCATCGAAGATGCCGAGCGCCAAGGCAGGCTCAAACCAGGTGGCACGATTGTCGAGTCCACGTCAGGTAACACCGGAGTTGGGCTGGCGATTGCGGCTGCTATCAAAGGCTATAAGTGTGTCTTCGTCCTGCCCGACAAGCAATCAGTTGAAAAGATTCGGCAGTTGCGCGCCTTCGGAGCGCGAGTGGTCGTCACGCCCACCAACGTCGCCCCCGACGACCCGCGCAGCTACTACAGCGTTGCCAGGCAGATCGTCGAGGAGACACCTAACGCCATCCTGGCAAACCAGTATCATAACCCGGTGAACCCAGACACGCACTACCGCACTACCGGGCCGGAAATCTGGCGGCAAACGGCAGGCAAGGTGGATGTGGTGGTGTGCGGTATGGGCACGGGTGGTACGATCACAGGCGTGGGCCGCTATCTCAAAGAGCAAAATCCCAAAGTCAAGATCGTCGGCGTGGACCCGGTTGGCTCGATCATCATGGACTACTTCAAGACAGGCCGGATCACCGAGGCCCATTCCTACAAAGTCGAGGGCATCGGCGAGGACTTTATCCCTTCCATCTACGACTTCGGCGTCATCGACGACATGGTGAAAGTGACCGATAAGGAGTCTTTCCTCATGGCGCGCCGTCTGGTTCGTGAGGAGGGCATTTTCTGTGGCGGGTCGTCGGGCAGTGCCGTCGTCGGCGCGCTGCATTACGCCGTCGAGCAGAACCTCGGCTCCGACAAGCTGGTCGTGGTCCTGCTGCCGGATTCCGGCTACCGCAACCTGGGTAAAATCTTTGACGACGAGTGGATGCGCGAGAATCGCTTCCTGGACTCGTCCATCGCTGACGCTCGCGTTCAGAATGTGCTGGCGAGCAGGCCGCAGCAGGAACTGATCACCGTCCACTGCGACAGCAAGGTTGGCGAGGTCGTGGCGCGCATGAAGGACTACAACGTCTCGCAGTTGCCTGTCATCGGCGACAACGGCGAACTGATCGGCCTGGTGACCGAGGTCAGTCTGTTGAAGCACTTGCTCAACGCCCAGAGCGGCGACGCCGCCGATCAGGCGATTGCTGACCTGGACGTGGTGGATCGCAGCGTCGCCACCGTCACGCCCGATACGCCGCTTGAGGCGGTCATGAGCCTGTTCACGACCAGCCCGGTCGCGGTGGTCGTGGATTCTACGGGTAATGAGCAGGAGCGCCGTCCGGTGGGTATTCTGACCAAGATCGATCTGTTGAGCTACCTGACGACGCAGATATAGCAGGAGGCCGCATATGAATCTGCTCCGGCAGCTTGGCAAAATGTTGGCAGGCGGGGGGATGTCGGGCACATCCGGTGATAGAGGATTGTACTATTACGTCCGGTGCAACCGCTGTGGCGAGGTCGTTCAGGTGCGCATCGACCCGATGAACGATCTGTCTGCCGCCGATGGTGAGGATGGCCTATTTGCGCGCAAGATCATCGTCGGGCGGCGCTGCTACAACCGGATGGAAGCCGAATTTAGCTTTGACTCCAACCGTAAGCTGCGGGATTCCAGGGTCAGTGGCGGAACGTTCGTGGACAAAGACGCCTATCTGGAAGATCAGCAGAAAGCCGCAGTCAAATCCGGGAACTGATGGGCAGTCGCCATCTTTCCCTCAGATTGCCCGGACAACTCATTTTACCCTTGCTTGCAGCATGGCCCGCTTCGGCCTATCATTCTGGCTAAGTGCCAGTTGAGCCGTGATCCGTTCGTGAGCACTCCACACTCAGATGTAGCCAGATCGTCACGCCGTCCGCGCCATTTCACCTCCCTGCGCTGGAAGTTGACACTGCCTTTGCTGGTGGTGCTGCTTCCGGTAGCCATGCTGTCCACCTACGCCGTAACCGACAGTGTGGCGCGTGGTATCCGCGACAGCCAGGTTAACGAACTGATCGCGGCGACCCATGCTCTGAATGAACGAGCAGTGACACTGGGCAGTACCCTGCGCCGCGAAGCTGAACGCGCCGCCTTTACACAGGGCGTCGCTTCATTTATCCAGGCCAATAACAGCGCGGCGCTGGCTGCCCTGCTGCGCCCATTGGCAGCGGCGGGTGACCTCGACTACCTGATCGTGGGCAACGCCAGTGGCCGGGAAGTGGTCGGCCTGGAACGCAGCGGCAATCTTTACAGGATGAGCCAGAGCACGCTGCTGAATCAGCTTGGATTCGGGGATGGTGTTCTCTCCGGCGGGCAGGCCAGCGCACCCGGCATTGTCCGCACCAAAGATGGCTACGCCCTCTTCGTGGCGGTTCCGGTGCAGCGGCGGGGCGCAGACAATCCGCTGGTCGGTGTCGCTGTGGTGGGCATTCGGCTGGCGCGGGCGCTCGGTACGCTGCGCGACACCGACCTGTCGCAAGTAACCCTCTTTGGGCCGAAGGGCGAACTGCTGGCAACAACCTTCGCGGCGGATCAGGCGGGCGTGATGGCAGCCCTCAAGGACATCGGGCCGCAACTGCTGACGGGTGCTGGCAGCATCCCGGTGATCAATCTGGAAAGCGGCGAGGCGCAGTACCAGGCGGCTTACCTGCCCTTTATGGTGGACGGTCAAACCCTGGGCGTCCTGGCACTGCTGCGCCCCAGCACGCTCTGGGCAGCTACCGACGGCAGCCGCCAGACGCTCAGTCTGGCCTTCAGCGCTGCGCTGGGCGGCGTTCTGATCGCGGCTTTCATCGGCGTCAGCCTGACTGGCCGTCGCCTGGAACATATCACACGCACGGCCAGGGCACTGGCAGCGGGTGACCCACACGCCCGCACAGGGCTGGACGCCGGTGACGAGGTGAGCGAACTCGGCAAGGCCATCGATATTTACGCGCAGCGCGTCCAGAAGCGCCACGATGCGCTGGAAGCCTTGTTGCGTGAGCAGCGCGGCGAGGCGGCGCGGCTGATAGCGGTGCTGGAAGCTATTCCAGACGGGATCATCGTGCAAGACCTGGATGGCCGGGTGGTGTTGATGAACGACCATGCGCTGACCCTGCTCGGCAGCCAGCGCGTGTTCCGCAGTAGCCCGCTCAACGAACTGACGGCGATTGTGACTGATGCATTGGGCGCGGCCCTGGCGCCGGGCATCTATTCGCTCGGCGATCCGCAGCGGGTGCCGCTTGACGGCAAGGTGCTGTACGCGCAGGCTGCCGCGATCCTGTCCACCATCAATGTGCGGATCGGCACGGTGATCGTGCTGCGCGACATCACGGAGGAGGTGCAGCGCGAACAGGCACGAGAGGCGCTGCTGGCGCAGGTGGCCCGCGAATCCCATCCACCGCTGCCGGCTGCATCGAAACACCCGGAAGACACCCTGCAACTATTCGTCCAGGAAATCAACCGGAACGCCATTGCCTTGCAGCGTATGATCACCGAGATTCGGGAACTCTCGACGTTTGACGCGCGTTCCGTGCAGCAGAGCCAGCAGGCGCTCTCCGCCGAAAGCCTGATCTGGCATGTGGCGAGTGAGTGGCAGCCCACCGCTCAGGCAGCGCGAATCGGCCTGCACGTGGTGGTGCTGCGGCGCGGTCTGCTGGTGTTGGGCGAAGAGCGGCGGCTGCGCTGGGCCATTGGCAACCTGGTCGATAATGCCGTGAAATACACCCAGGCGCGCGGCCACGTGACGCTCATGCTGACGGCCACCGAAGACGAGAAATATGCGCAATTCTCGATCACCGACACCGGCGTCGGCATCAGCGCCCAGGATTTACCCCACGTGTTTACCCGTTTCTATCGGGGCAAACCGCTGGCGCGCAACGGGCAGATCATTCAGACGCCAGGCAGCGGCCAGGGCCTGTTCGTCGCCAGACGGGTGATCGAGGCACACGGCGGGTCGATTACACTGACCAGCACACCGGGGCGCGGCACAGAGGTGACGTTTACGCTTCCGCTGACGGCCAGCGTGCAGCTGGATTTGAGCGGCACGCTGGCCGGAGCACTCCCCGGTGAAGAAGCACTGGAGGTCGAGCCGAAACACCAGCCAAAACCTTGAGGACAAATCAAGAGGCGATCTGTACCCTGGATCGCCTCTTGCTGTTGGGATTGGCTTGCCTGTCTATTCTTCCAGCGTGCTGATGTCGCCTTCTGGCTGGCCGAGCGCCCGCGCCTTGAGGACACGCCGCATGATCTTGCCGCTGCGGGTCTTGGGCAACTGCTTGACGAACTCGATCTTGGCGGGCACGGCGATGGGGCCAATCTCGTGCCGGACGTGATCCTTGAGCTGTTCCTCAAGCTGTGGACTGCCCTCGTATCCCTGGCGTAGCAGACAGTAGGCGTAGATGATGTTGCCCTTCAACTCGTCCGGCAAGCCGATGGCGGCAGCCTCGGCCACTGCCGGGTGGCTGACCAGGCCGCTTTCGACTTCTGCCGTGCCCAGGCGGTAGCCGCTGACTTTGATCACGTCGTCCACACGCCCGATGACCCAGATGTAGCCATCCTCATCCTTGCGCGCCGAATCGCCGGCCAGGTACATACCGGGGAATTTGCTCCAATACTGGTTCTTGTAACGCTCCGGGTCGCCGTAAACCGTGCGCAGCATCCCCGGCCAGGGCTTCTTGATAACCAGCAGGCCATCCTGACCGGGCGGGACGGGATGGCCGTCTTCGTCCACGACGTCCACCTCGATACCGGGGAAAGGCTTCGTGGCGCTGCCCGGCTTGAGCGGCGTCACCGGTAGGGGCGTGATCATGAAACCGCCCGTTTCCGTCTGCCACCAGGTATCCATGATTGGGCAGCGGCCTTTGCCGATGACCTCGTAATACCACTTCCACGCCTCCGGGTTGATCGGCTCGCCCACCGAGCCGAGCAGACGCAGCGAGGATAGATCGTGACGGTTGGGCCAGGCTGCGCCAAAACGCATCAGGCCGCGAATGGCCGTCGGCGCGGTGTACATGACGGTGATTCCGTAGTACTCAACCAGTTTCCACCAGCGATTCGGGTAGGGATGCGTCGGCGCGCCCTCGTACATGAAGCTGGTCACGCCCAGGATCAGCGGGGCGTAGACAATGTAGCTGTGCCCGGTGATCCAGCCGGGGTCGGCGGCGCACCACCAGCGATCTTCTTCCTTGAGGTCAAAGACCCATTGCAGCGTCGTGCTGGTGTAAACCTGGTAGCCGCCGTGTGTGTGCAGGATGCCCTTCGGCTTGCCCGTTGTGCCGGAGGTGTAGAGGATGAACAGCGGGTCTTCGGCGTCCATTACTTCGGCCTCGCACTTAGTGGAAGCGATGGGCAGCGCCATCAGGTCGTGCCACCAGTAATCGCGATCCGGTTCCATCTCCACAGCGTGGCCCGTTCGCTTGAAGACGACGACGTGTTCCACCACCGGGCTGCGGCGAACGGCAGCATCCGCGATCTTCTTCAGTTCGACGATCTGGCCGCGCAGCCACGCGCCGTCCTGCGTGACGAGTACACGGCTCTGGGCGTCCTCGATCCGGTCGGCCAGCGATTGCTCGGAGAAACCACCATACACGACGCTGTGCACGGCCCCGATCTTGGCACAGGCCAGCATGGCAATCACCAACTCTGGCACGCGGCCCATGTAGATCGTGACCCTGTCGCCCTTCTGGACGCCCATACTCTTGAGCACGTTGGCGAATTTGTTGACTTCCTGGGTCAGCCGATAGTAGCTGTAAGTATGCTGGTCGCCGTTCTCGCCTTCCCAGATCAGCGCCAGTTTGTTTTTGTGCGCCGTCTTGACGTGCCGATCCAGCGCATTGTAGGCGATATTGGTCTTGCCGCCCACGAACCACTTGTAGAATGGCGCATTGGAGCTGTCCAGCACCTTGTCCCATTTGCGGAACCAGTGCAGTTTTTCAGCCTGCTCGGCCCAGAACGCTTCGGGGTCTTGTTGGGCTTTCTTGTAAACCGCATCGTAATCGGGGATGTAAGCATTTTTAACGATTTCTTCGGAAGGGTAATACCATTCCTGCGTGTTGGTGGTCGCCACCGCCTCGGCCATCGATCCCATCTCCTGTGCTTAATTAAATCAATCTTGGATACGCATATTATAGGCGGTAATGCGCAAAATGAAACACAGCCGAGGGGAAGTTCAGGGCCAATCCACTCTCATGGCAAAGTAGAAGGAGGTAGCCCTGAGAAGTCCAGCCAAAGCATTGAGCGAAGTGACAGATCAGTGGGGTGCTTGTCAGTGGGGTGCTTGGGACAACGCCAGGGGCTGGGTGCGCTGCTGGTGTTCATATAGACGGAAATGTTGTGTGGATTGATAAGCTGTGGATCGGGCACGTTCTCAACGCGTACATTGCTGGCTCCGTACCAGCACCGCGCTTTCATTTCGATTGACCCTTTCCTACGCTTTCAGACGGCGGAGGACTGTTGGCGCGCTGTTAGTCTGGAGGCGGATGGTCAACGTGCGCGGCGGCCTCACGTCTGCCCCCATTTCCCAAGATACCCTTTGTTACCGTTTGACAGCGTGTGGCGATGTGCGTTAGTATTGCCGGTATCGTTACCGGTAACGATACCGGGTTCTTCCTGTTGGGAATGGCTGCTGAATTGATGAGCGAATCGACAACTTATACAATTGCCGACGTAGCCAGGGCCGCTGGCGTTTCCGTCTCTACCGTCTCCCGCATTCTCAATGGCAAGCAGGACGTTGCCCAGGCCACCCGTGAGCGCGTCCAGCAGGTCATCGCCGAGCTAGGCTACAGCCCGCACGCGCAGGCGCAGGGATTGCGCGCTGGCAGGACGCGCAATATCGCGCTCCTCTTTCCGCTCAAATACCCCGGAACGCTCCCCTACAATTCGCTCGAAACAGACTTTATCATCGGCGCCGCCGCCGCTGCTGCCGACAGGAATTATTTCTTCAGCCTGGTGACGACGCAGGTCACGAAGGACAGCCTGATCGGTCTTTATCGCAGCGCACAGATCGATGGGCTGGTGCTGATGCACATCCATACCCAGGACTGGCGCGTCGATCTCTTGCGCCACAAGAACTATCCTTTCGTGATGATCGGCCATTGTGCCGACAATACCGGGCTGAATTTCATCGACCTGGACTTTGAGGCTGTGGTACAAACTGCCTTCGATCACGTCATCGAGTTAGGCCACCAGCGCATCGGCTTCCTCGCGCTTCCCGCAGAAATGCGTCTGCGGGGCTTTGGCCCGGCAGTACGCGCCTGGGAAGGCTACGAAAAGGCACTAAAACACCACCGCCTCAGCCCGCTCTACCGGGAGGTGGGCTATGAAGCGTCGGACATTTTCGCGGCCACGCTGGAACTGCTGGACGAGCAACCCGGCCTGACCGCTATCGTCACCACCCACGAATTTGCAGCTTTGAGCATCATCCAGGCGCTAAAACTGCGAGGTCGCAGTGTGCCCGATGACTGCTCGCTGGTCGCGCTGATGACCGAACGAATCGCCGCGCTCAGTATGCCGCCCACGACACATCTGGACTTCCCCTCGCACACAATGGGCTACCGGGCCGTTGAGATGCTTCTGCGAAAGCTGGAAGGCGAACTCAAGGAGCCTGAGCAAATCCTGCTTCCGCCCCAACTGGTAATCAGAGACAGCACCATGCCGCTGCGATGATGGCTGGCATCGGAAAGGAGATGATGGCTTCGGAAAACCAGTTGTCACGTTCACTTATTCCGCGTGCATATCGAAATGTATATCGAAAAGGAGAGTTAAGATGCACAATAAACTGTCGAGAGTCGTGTTAGTGCTGCTGGCGTTCCTGACGTTGATGACACTCGGAGCGACCCGGCCCACAGCAGCGCAGGGAACCGTCCTGAAGGTGTGGCATTACGAGTCAGCTAACGGCGCAATGGGTAGTGCCTGGGATGCGGCGATGAAGAAGTTTGAGGCCACCCATCCCGGCGTCAAGATCGAGTACGAGCAAAAGGGCTTCGAGCAGATTCGCCAGACGGCACAGATGATCTTGAACTCGGATAGCGCCCCCGACGTGATGGAGTCCCCGAAGGGCAATGCAACGGCAGGGTTCCTCTCGAAGCAAGGCTTGCTGACCGACCTGACGGATGTCGTCACCAAGCGCGGTTGGGACAAAATCCTGAGTCCAAGCCTGGCTACCGTTTGCCGTTACAATGAAAATGGCATCATGGGCGACGGCAAATGGTACGGGGTCACAAATTACGGCGAGTACGTGATGGTCTACTACAACAAGGACCTGTTCAAGAAGGTCGGTGCAGAAGTACCGAAGACCCTGGACGAATTTGAAGCGGTCATGGATAAATTTGTCAAGGCGGGTATCACGCCGCTGGTCGTGGCGGGCGCGGAATACCCGGCTCAACAGGTCTTCTACGAACTGGCCCTCAGCAAGGCGGATCGGAAGTTTATCAACGCCTACCAGCTTTACCAGGGAGACGTCGACTTTCATGGGCCGGAGTTCACTTTCGGCGCGGAACGTCTCGTCCAGTGGGTTCAGAAGGGCTACATTAGCAAGGATTCGACGGGCCTGAAAGCCGAAGATATGGGCGTGGCCTGGGAGAACGGCAAAGCGCCGCTCCTGATCTCCGGTAGCTGGTGGTATGGGCGCTTCATGACCGAAGTCAAGAACTTCGAGTGGGATACGTTCCTCTTCCCCGGCAACAAACTGCACCCCGGTTCCGGCGGCAATATCTGGGTCGTGCCTGCCGGCTCGAAGAACAAAGAACTGGCCTACGACTTCATTGACATCACGATGCAGCAAGAAAACCAGACCCTGCTGGCTAACGCGGGCGGCGTGCCGGTCAATGCCGATCTGTCGAAGATCACCGATCCGAAGGTCAAAACGCTCAACCAGAACTTTGCCGACATCATCCAGAATGATGGGCTGGCCTTCTATCCCGACTGGCCCGTGCCGGGTTACTATGACGTGCTGGTCTCAAACGTGCAGGAACTGATCGCGGGCACAAAAACACCGAGCCAGTTCCTGGATGCTATTGCCGAGAATTACAAGCAAAATAAGCCCACGTCGTAAGCAAGGCTGACGTAGGGCAAGAGGGCACCGGGCAAGAGAGTGAGCCAGACCATCTGGTACAATCAGGTGGTCTGACCGCTCGACGGTGGAAGAGTCTGTCAATCGCATAGTCCAAGCGCATAGTCAACGGCATGGCAAACAAATCGGCTTCGGCCAATCAAACACTGATCGCTGTAGAACTGCACGGCGCAAGAGCGGCAACGCACGAACGTACCTCGCTGAATCGAGGCTATGCCATCTTCCTGCTCCCCGGCGTGATCCTGTTCTTGTTGGTCATCATTCTCCCGTTCCTGGTCAACGTGGGGGTCAGCTTTACCCGGTGGCAGGGCGTCGGCACGCCCCGATGGATCGGACTCGCCAATTATCAACAAGCCTTTACCGATACGACCTTCTGGGCATCCTTCAGAAACAATCTGATTCTGATCATTGCCATTACCGTCGTCCCGACGATTGTCGGGCTGCTGTTGTCGTCGCTGCTTTTTGACTACGTTGCTAGGCGGTTTGGCAAGTCCGTCTCGAATTTCTTCCGCGCCGGGTTTTACCTGCCGCAGATTTTGCCGGTGGCGATTGCGGGCGTGGTCTGGGGCTGGCTGTTGAAACCCGATGGCGCTGTGAACTGGGTCTTGAATTCGGTGGGCCTGAATGCACTGGCGCACAACTGGCTTGGCGATGCCACCACTGCCCTGCCGACGGTGATGGTCATCATGGTCTGGTTCCAGATCGGCTACCCGCTGGTCATCTTTATGGCCGCCTTGCAGCGCATCGACCCGGAACTGCTGGAAGCCGCTGCGATTGATGGGGCATCCGGTTTCCAGGGATTTATTCACATTACCCTGCCACTCATCCGGCCCGAAATCGCAGTGGTCATCCTGACGACGACCATCTACGCCTTGAAAATCTTCGGCCAGATTTTTGTTCTGACCAGGGGCGGGCCGGGTACGGCCACGATGGTCCCGGCCTATTTCGCGTACCAGAACTTTTTTGAGAAGTTCAACGTGGGCTATGGCGCGGCCATTTCGACGGTCATGGCCTTCATTATCCTGCTGCTGACTGCTGCCTTTATCTTCGCCCAGTCCAGGCAGGAAGTTGGCAGCGAGGCGTGGACATGACGCGCACACCCCGGCTTGCTCAAGGAATAGGCCAGTACGTCACCCTGATCGCGCTGTTGGCGCTGCTGCTGCTCATGCTCGCGCCGTTCGGCTTGGTCGTGATCAATGCCTTCAAGACGCCTACCGAATACGCCAGCAACGGCCCGATCAGTCTGCCCGGTGGCCTTTACCTGCAAGGGCTGGTGGATTTCTGGAACCGGGTAGATTTCACCAATAAGCTGGTCAACAGCACGCTGATCAGTCTCTCGGTGGCGATCCTGGCCGTCGTCGTGTCGCTGTTGAACGCCTTCGCGCTGGGCATTGGCAGGGTCAGGGGCCGGGTCTTGTTTCTGATCTTCTTCATGGTTGCCAGCACACTTCCCCACGAGTCGCTGGCCTATCCGCTCTATTACTTTGCCAAGTTTGTCAAGCTCTACGACACGCAGTTTTCGATCATTCTGATCTTCACCGTCATCCAGAGCGCCTTCGGGACGTACCTGCTCAGTTCGGTATTCAGTACCTTCCCCAGAGAAATGATCGAGGCGGCGACGGTGGATGGCTGCAACAAGCTGCAACTCCTGGTTCGGATAGTGGCGCCCGTCAGTTTGCCGTCTCTGTCCGTCCTGTTCACCTTCTTTTTTATCTGGACATGGAACGAATTCTTCCTACCGCTGATCATGCTCATCTCCAATTCCAAGCAAACCGTTCCACTGGCAATTGCGATTCTTCAAGGACAGCATAACATGGATGCCACGACGACCAGCGCATCGGCGCTGCTCGGCATCCTGCCGTGCATCCTCTTCTTTTTGCTTTTCCAGCGAACGCTGACCAGGGGCATTACGGCGGGGGCCATCAAGTAGCTCTATTCGAATTCGATCTTCCTTTGCAGGCGCAAGATAGCCTGTTTCAACCGGAGGTACAACGATGAAGTTTGATGATGGTCAGTGGCGGCAGCTTCCAGGAACAAAGGCCATCTTCCCGGCGACGGTTGTCGACGTGCAATTGGAGCCGGATGCGCTCACCATCACTGGCTACGACCACGTCATCCATTCCCGCGGCGATTACCTGGAAGGGTCGATCATTACGGCGCGTTTTACCTCTCCGCTGCCCGACGTGATTCGCGTCCAACTCTCGCACTTCAAAGGGCGGCGTGAGCGGCTGCCAGTGTTCGATCTGGATTACAGCGCCACCAACCCGAATGCGACAACGGGGCGCAACGAACATCAGGCGTGGCTGAAGGCGGGCCGTCTGTCGGTGCTCGTGCCGACGGCGGGCGAGTGGCGCGTCGCCTTTCAACGTGATGGCAACCCCATGACGCAGAGCGAACCCCACGCTGTCGGCCTTTTCATACAGAACGGAAAGACATACCTGCGCGAGCAGCTCTCGCTGCAAGCGGGCGAGACGGTCTACGGCCTGGGCGAACACTTCGGGCCATTTGTCAAGAACGGGCAGATCATTGACTCCTGGAACGACGACGGCGGCACAAACTCTGAATTGGCTTACAAGAACGTGCCTTTTTACCTGACCAGCAACGGCTACGGCGTCCTGGTCAACCATCCGGGCCGCGTCTCGTTCGAGGTCGGCTCGCACCACGTCAGCCGCGTGCAGTTCAGCGCCGCCGGGCACAGCCTGGATTACTACGTCTTCGGCGGGCCGACCATGAAAGATGCACTGGAGCAGTACACAGCCCTCAGCGGACGCCCGGCCTTGCCGCCGGAATGGTCGTTCGGGCTGTGGCTGTCCACGTCCTTCACCACCAACTACAACGAGCAGGACATCCTCGCCAATGTGGATCGGATGGAGACGTTGGGCATCCCGATCAGCGTATTCCACTTCGATTGCTTCTGGATGAAAGAATTGACGTGGTGCAGCTTCCTGTGGGATCGGCGGAACTTCCCCGACCCGGAAGGGATGCTGCGGCGCATCAAAGCGAAAGGGATCAAGATTTGCGTGTGGATCAATCCCTATATTGCGGAGGCGTCGCCGCTCTTTGCCGAAGGCGCGGCCCAGTCCTTCTTGCTACAGGACCGCGAGGGGAACGTATATCAGGTTGATGAGTGGCAGCCCGGCCTGGCCTTCGTGGATTTCACGAACCCTGCCGCGCGCGAGTGGTACGCGAGCAAACTCCGGGCACTGCTTGAGATGGGCGTGGACACCTTCAAAACCGACTTTGGCGAGCGCATCCCTACCGAAGTGCGTTATCACAGCGACGCTGACCCGGAGCGGATGCATAACTATTACACGTATCTCTACAACCAGACGGTGTTTGAACTGCTGCGCAAGGTCAAGGGCGAGGGCGAAGCGGTAGTCTTTGCCCGCTCCGCCACCACCGGCAGCCAGAAGTTCCCGGTGCACTGGGGCGGCGATAACAGCTCAACCTACCCGTCGATGGCCGAGACACTGCGCGGCGGGCTGTCGCTTGGTCTGAGTGGGTTTGGCTTCTGGAGCCATGACATCAGCGGCTTCATCGGCACGGCGACGCCCGATCTGTATAAACGCTGGGTTGCCTTCGGCCTGCTCTCGTCGCATAGCCGCCTGCACGGCATGAACAGCGTGCGGATGCCCTGGTTCTTTGACGAAGAAGCGATTGACGTGCTGCGTTTCTTCAACCAGCTAAAAACTCACCTGATGCCCTACCTGCTCGACACGGCGAAAGAAGCCCACGAGCACGGCTGGCCCATGCTGCGGGCGATGATCCTGGAATTCCCGGACGATCTGACCTGCCGCTACCTGGACATGCAGTATATGTTGGGTGCGGCGCTGCTGGTTGCGCCCATCTTCAGCGCCAATAGTGAAGTGTCCTACTATCTGCCCGAAGGGGAATGGCGCAACTTACTGACCTCGGAGGTGAGGCGCGGCCCCGGCTGGCACAAGGAAAAGCACGACTATCTCAGCTTACCTCTGTGGGTGAATACCGAACGTGGCAAACAGTGGGAGTGCCTCGGGGGTTTTGCGCCGCAATGATGGATTGGCGTGGTCGATCTACCCGGGCTGCGCGTATTTCTGCACGGTACTGAGCAAGGTATCGAATCCGAAAGGCTTGATCAGGATGCCCGAAATGGCCGCTGCGGCCTCCTTGTTTGAAGCGGTAAAGTGATCCGCCGTCATTACGACAATCGGGATACGTTCGGTATAGCTGGTCAGGTAGGCGTGGATGAAGGCGTAACCGTCCATCGTGGGCATCCACATGTCGAGCAGAATCAGCGCGGGCCGATGCTGCCCGATGAGTGGCAGCGCGGCGGCTCCATCTGCCGCCGACACGACCTGATAGCCCTCTTTGGTCAGCGCTTTGCGGATAAACTGCTGGATATGCTCATCGTCTTCGACAACCAGAACCGTCACCAAAACAGGTGGCTCCCGTCGCTTATACTCACTTTTCCCGGGGTATGTCATTCAGGTGTGATGTGAGGAACAGCTGTAAGAATAACCCATTTAGCGGCCCGTCCGCTACCATTGTCCAGGGGATGGTCATCAGTGGGACGCAATGGGATGCGGGCACAGCCGCTGGCAGCCTCGGTGAACGGGCTAAACGTTCACTTGCCGCCACACCCCAAAGTAACTGATAACGATTCCCGATTCGTCCACCTCGAGCTGCGTCTGGTAACCAGACGACAATCCCTCATACTGGTAACGATGGTGTTCAATGCGGGTATAACGCTGTTGCAGTCGTTCCACCGATAGGCTTGGGAAGCGCACCCAAACCGCTTCGACCTGGGCTGACTGGCCTTCCTGCAAGGCGAGCCGTCGAATCGGAAGCGTATTTGTGGCCGGCGTGATTTCCAGGTCAACGTCAAAAAATCCTGTCGCAAAAGGCACTACCGACCCCGCCACACGCCAGACCTGATCCTGACCGACTTCCAGGGTCAGGCGCTTGACCTCGCTGGCCCGTTCCTGGTGGATGTCAACCGACCTGGTTTTCCAGCCGGGATCGCACTCGACTTTATAAGTGATCCGGGTAGGGAACTTCTCCAATGGCAGAACGACAGTGCCCTCTAGCATATACCGGTCAGGCAAGGTCACGAGTTTGAAGTATTCAAGGCTGTGCGCTTCAGGTCGTTCCCATAAGACGGATTGCACAGATGGCATAGAACTTCCCCCGACATCAGTTCTACCATGCACGATCATAGACCACGCCAGGCCAGAATAAAAACGGGTTCCTGATCAGGAACCCGTCGTGGTGCTGGTCATCACGGCTTACGGCGTTGCTGCCATTGTTGCCGCCATTGTCCCGGCTGCGCCGCCGCCCGCGCTCGCCGGGGCCGTAGCCGGTATTTCCGCAGGGCGCGGGGCAAGCGTCACACTGACCGTCATTTCCTGCCCACTGCGCTGGATGGTCAACTGTACCTGCTCGCCTGCCGGAAGGAAGCCCACCGCATTGCGCATCGAGTCCAGGCCGGTCACTGCTTTACCGTTGACGGCCACGATCACGTCGCCGACCTGAATCTGCGCGGTGACCGCCGGGCTGCCCGCCAGCACCTCGATCACGCGCACGCCGCAGTTATCGACGGCTTCGACTCGAATGCCGATGAAGCCCGGATTGGCGGGCATGGTCGCCGCCATGGTGGCTGCCATGCCTGTTTCCGCCGTGCCACTCGTCGTGGCGGCCATGGTGGCTGCCGCTGCGCCAGCGGGTGGTGGGCAGGGCGGAAAACTCATCGTGGCGGCCATCGTTGCGCCCGCACCGGCAGGACTGGTCGTCCCTACCGCCATCGTGGCTGCCGCTGTTGCCTGGGGCTGCGGCCCGGCCAGAATGCTGCCACCAACCCCACCCAGCGCCACGAACGTCAGAATCATGATGACACCGCTCAACTTAACAAAGCTGGACGACTTCATTCGCAAACCTCCACAACCTTTTGAGCCGTGATGCAAAGGGTAAATAGATAAGGGCCATGTTAACGCCTGCCTTGCAACTCCGTCAAGGCGGGCAGGGCATTACACAGCATTTACTAAGATTCCGCGTCTTTGTCCTGAGCGTTCAGGCCAGCCACAATCTCCGGGTGTGATTGCCAGCGCCCCTCTATAAACACCTGCTGATCCCAGGGGAAAATCACGAGCGCATCGCTGACCAGGGTGCACACGTCGGGCGCTGGGTTGGCCCAGCTATGGCTGACCAGGCAGGCTGTCCTGACTTGCGTTGCGCCTAGTGCGCGGGCACGCGCCGCCACCAGTGCCAGCGTTTCGCCGGTGTCGGCAATTTCGTCCACCACGGCCACACGCTTCCCGGCGACCTCGCCCGTGACCGGGACGCGCCAGATCGGGGTCGAATAACGCACCTCGTCGTTCACGCGCCGTGTAACCCGAACGGGATATAGCTCCCGGCGCAGACTGCACGCCACTGCCGTCGCCGGGAACAGCCCCGCACGCGCAATGCCGATGATGATCTCGGCATCAGTGAGCCGTTCGGCAAGCTGCCGGGACAGCGCAGCGAATTCGTCCCACGAGATCGGTCTTGATCCCTTGCGGTTCGTGTAATCGTAGCTTTTCATGCTCATCCGCATAACCTCAACTTAACAACTCTGGGATATATTTGTTGGCGTTTACCCAGCTATGTCAGGAGGATACGATGCTTTCTCACAAGCTGAGATCATTAGCTTTAGCAGTCAGTGCGGCATTTTTGTTCAGCGCGATAGTGCGTACTGATGCCCAGACCAGCGACTACGTCAAGACCTTCGACCTGCCAACCAAGCCGACCTCCGAAGGCGCGTATGCGGGTGTGGATGCAACTGGCGCTCAGGTCGTGTTCTGGCACTCCCAGACCGGCAAGAACGAAGCCACCTTGCAAGCGCTGGCCGACCAGTTCAACAAGGGTAATCCCTGGAAGATTACGATTCAACCACAGAATAAAGGTAACTATAATACGGTCTTCCAGGCCATGCTTGCGGCACTCCAAACCAAGCAGTTGCCGAATCTGACGGTGGCGTACCCCAATCAAGCCGCGCAGTACCAGAACGTCAAGGCGCTGGTCGATCTGAATGACTTTTTCAATGACAAGACTTATGGCCTGACCAAGAGCGTGACTGACGATATTCCCAATGCTTTCCTCCAGTCTGACCTGAACCCTCAGCACAATAACCAGCGGCTCGGCATGGGCATGTTCCGTTCGATGGAGGTCCTGTATTACAACAAAGATGCGCTGACCGCATTAGGATACAGCGCGCCGCCCAAGAACTGGGACGAATTCAAAGACATGTCCTGTAAGTACAAGGCTTCTGGGCCAAACCGCGTCGGCTATCAGATTCGCACCGATGCCTCGTTCATCGCGGCGGCGGCTTTCGCGCAGGGCGCGGACATTTACGATTACACCACAAACAAATTCACTTATGACAATCCGGCGGTGCAGGTCGCCCCGAAGGTGATGCAAGACTTGCTGGCGCAGGGCTGTGCCGCGCTCATTGCCAACCCCGCCGCTTTCAGCGATCAGAATGAATTCGCCAAACAGACGACATTGTTCTACATCAACTCGACAGCCGGTATAAACTTCATCCGCGATGCGATTGACAAATCCGGCAAGCCGTTCGCCTGGGACATTGCGCCGATCCCGTACAAGGACAAGCCCGTCGCCAACGTTTATGGGGCCAGCGTATCGATTCCCAAGACGACCAAACAGCAAGAACTGGCAGCGTGGCTGTTCATTCGCTGGTTTATCGAGCCGGAGCAGCAAGTCACCTGGGCGCAGGCGACGAATTACTTCCCGGTACGCCGTTCGGCGGCCTCTGGCATGGAAGCGTTCTTCACCGCCAACCCCCAATACAAACACGCCTTTGACCTGCTGGCAGACACCAAAGCCGAACCGCCGATTGCCGCTTACTCGCGCGTGCGCGACCTGGCAAGCAACGCCTTCAACGACATTCTGGACAATAAACCGGTTGAGGACACGTTCAGCGCCCTGAACGCCGACGCGAACGCAGAAGTCGCCAAGAACCCGCCGGGCGCGCCACTGCCCACCCCGCTTCCAACCAAAGTCCCGACGGCTGCCGCTACACAGGCCAAGTAACCTTTCGCCCATCTCACGATACTGTCCCGGCCTGCTCGCCCTGGCGGGCAGGCAAATATATTCAAACTTACGCTCGTTCACTACAAACACTGCGGCTACAACGATGCGAAGCGCCCCAATGTAAAGTGCGGATATAGGCGATGAGTGATTCGATAACTGGCCGCGCCGGACCTTCGCAGCGGAGCCTGAGGCGGCGTGAAGCGTTACTCGGCTTCCTGCTGATCGCGCCAGCGGTTCTTGTCACGGCGATATTTGGCCTTTACCCGGTGGTTTCTGGCTTTGCCATCAGCCTGCAAGGGGGTGTTGTCCTGCCGGAGGGCTTTGTCGGCCTGAGCAACTATGTCGCCGCGCTCGGCAGCCTGTCGTATTTACTGGCGCTGGTTCTGGCGTCAGCCTTCCTGGTCATCGCCTTTCGACTCTTCCGTTCTGCCTTTCTTGTTCTTCACGAGCAGTTCTATCCATTGCTTGCGCCCAGCCTGCTGGCCGCGCTGGCGACTCTGGCCCTGCTCGGTGTGCTCTTTACTGGCTTGCACCAGTTGGATATTGTCCTGTTGCTATTGCTTGCGCTGGCCGCAGCCCTTTACGCGATCCTGGCCGCGCGCTGCCCGGTCAGCGCGATGGACATCCTGCGTTCGTGGGGCAGCATGCTGTTTACATTCTGTGCGGTGGTGCTCATCCTGTTCACCTTTTCCGAACTGGATTCAGCACTGAGCCAGCCACTGGCCGTCCTCGGTCAGGCCACAAACGGCTTTGTGCCGCCGCTGGCTCCGCAATTCGTGGCGCTGCTTGGCGCAACCGCGAGCCTGGGCGTTGTCTTCGCTATCTCCGCCGTTCACGCCAAACTCGATCCGCACACGCAACCCAGGCTGGCGGCGACCTGGGCCGTGCTGCGCTGGATCACGCTGACTTTGACGGTATTGTTCGTGATCTACATCATCGCCAACATCGAACTGCTCCGGGAGAGCATCGCCCGACTGGATCGAGCCGACCCGGCGCGGCTGGCTTCGCTCACGTCGCTGAGTGCCGCCGACCTTGTCCGGCGCGTGCTGGTCTGGCCGCAGGTCTTTACAGTGATTCTTGGAACAACGCTGCTCGGCCTGGCGTTCTTGCTCTGGACGACAGCCACACGCCGCGAAACGACGCCTGGTACGTTGACCTCAATCGGTACGGCGATCCTGCTCATGGTCGGCGGTTGGCTGTTTATCGGGCAACTGCCGGAGGCTGCCGCGCGCGGCGATCCGCAGTTTTACCAGGCGCTGCTGCGCACGGCGACCTATGCCCTGATGACAGTCCCGGTGCAACTCAGCCTGGGGCTGCTGCTCGCCTACCTGCTCTTTTACGAGGTTCGGCGGGGCAAGTCTCTGTACCGGGTCGTCTTTTTCATCCCTTATGTTGCGCCGACGGTGGCTACCGCTGCGGTTTTCGCCGTCCTTTTCTCGCTTGATCCGCAAAGCCCGGCCAACCAGATCGTCCAGTTTTTCGGCATTCCACCGCAGCAATGGCTACGTGACACGCGCGGCATCTTTGAGATCGCCGCACAGCTTATTGGCGGGCGGCAGGTTCATCTGCCGAGCTTCCTGGTCGGCCCGTCGCTGCCACTGCTCTCCGCCATCATCTACAGTATCTGGGTCTTCAGCGGCTACGACTCGGTGATCTTCCTGGCCGGGCTTGGAAACGTGCCGTATGAGCTGATCGAAGCGGCCCAGGTCGATGGTGCGGGCCGCTGGCCCGTGTTCCGGCACATCATCTTCCCACTGGTTTCCCCGACCACGTTTTTCCTGACCATGCTGGCGATCATCGGGACATTCAAAGCCTTCGACTACATCTACGTGCTGCGCCAGGAAAATGCGCGCGGAGCGATGGATACGGCCACCGTCTACATTTTTGAATTGATCCGCACGGGCAGCAAGTCGTGGTCGTATGCGTCTTCGGCGGCATTTGTGCTGTTCGGCATTATCTTGATCTTGACGCTCGTTCAGAACCGGCTTTCACAGGATCGGGTGTTCTATGGCTGACATCACGAATGCAACTGGCGTACTCGCGCCAGCCCTGCCTACACAAACGACTGCGGTGGCGATGCGGCAGCCACAAAAAGGCGGCTGCTTTCGCGCCGCAACGTATGTTTTCCTGTCCATCGCCGCCATCTTTTACCTTGCGCCGTTCGTGTGGATGGCGAGCAAGTCCGTGATGAATGCCTTTGAGGCCAACAGCACGTCGATCATTCCCAGCGCCGTGCACCTGGAGAATTATTCGACTGCCATCGTCGATTCGCATTTCGGCCAGTACTTCTGGAACTCGGTACGGATCGTGTTCCTCTCAGTGACCGGGCAAACGCTGGTCGCTGTTCTGGCCGCGTATGCCTTCGCCCGCATGAACTTTCCTGGCCGCGACCTGATCTTCGGCATCTTCTTGCTCACCATCTTTGTGCCGGAAACCGTCGTCCTCGTGCCGAATCTGGTGACTGTAACCCGTATCAGCCTGGCCTTCGAGGCGATCAATCCCGCTCTCAAGTGGCTGAACAACTGGCCCGCGCTGATCATTCCCTACCTGTCCAGCACCTTCAGCATCTTCCTGCTGCGCCAGTTCTTCCGCCAGATTCCGGATGAACTGTGGGACGCAGCGCGCATCGACGGAGCCGGACATTTGCGCTTCCTGTTTCAAGTGGTCGTGCCGATTTCGCGGCCAGCCGTCCTGACCACCATGCTGCTCGCCTTCGTCGGAGCATGGAGCGCCCTGCAATGGCCGATTCTGGTCACAACGGACGATTCCTGGCGGCCTATCTCGGTGGCGTTGCAGCAGTATCGCTCAATGGAGGCGGGGAATAATACCAATTTGCTGATGGCCGCCGCCACGATCGCGCTCGTTCCGGTGCTGATCTTGTATTTCCTTACGCAGCGTTACTTCACGCGCGGCATCGCTACGACGGGGCTGAAGGGGTAGAGGAAGATATTATCGCATTCTCGCATCGCCAGAAATTGACCAGCGCTCATCTAGATCGGCTCTTTCCGCCCTGGCTGCACGAATTTCAGCCTCGATTTCTTCGGGTGTTGGTTTCAGGTCATTAGGAAGTCTATCGATCTGATCGGCCAGATCGAGCAGACGCCGCAAAGCCGCTTTACGCTCAATACGATTTTCAAGCAACTCGATCACATCCTCAGTTACATTGTCTAGCCGTACTCCTTCCGCACGGGCTCGTTCAACCAGTTCTTCCGGTAGCTTGATGGTAATCTCGACATCGCTCATCTCATCTATTCCTGCACTTATGGTATATCACACTGAAGTTCGATTTCATCAGGTGGAGAGGCAACTGCCCCCATGCAACAGTTTACGCCGTGCGCGCTCAGGTGCTTGACGAGGGCGGTGCATCAGGCGGTGGAGTACTCGAACCTTCAATCTATTATATCCGATGGCCCGGCGGCCAAACCGTATCTTGACAAGATCGCGCTACAATAGCGAGATGTAGCAATAGACCCTGGTAAACACTTGTCTCACCGCGCAAAGGGAAACAGGCGAATGGCTCAAGAGAAACGCAAATTCGGCTTTGAAACCCGGATGCTCCATGCGGGGCACGTGCCCGATCCGGTCACGGGCGCTCGCGCCGTGCCCATTTACCAGACGACCTCCTACGTCTTCGAGGATACCGATAAAGCGGCACAGCTCTTTGAACTCAAGCAGTACGGCAACATTTACACGCGCATCAACAACCCGACCAACGCCGTCTTCGAGGAACGCATCGCCTCGCTGGAAAACGGAACAGGCGCGGTGGCGACGGCCAGCGGCATGGCTGCCCAGTTTGTGACAATGATGACCCTGCTGGAACCGGGGGATGAGATCGTCTCGTCGTCGCACCTGTACGGCGGGACGATGACGCAGTTCACCCACACCTTCAAAAAACTGGGCATCAAGGCACACTTTGTCGATCCGACAGACATAGAGAACTGGGCCGAAGCCATCACGCCGAAGACGAAGGCGCTGTATGGCGAAACCATCGGCAACCCGAAGGGCAGCGTCCTGGACATCGAGGCACTGGCCGACCTGGCCCACGCTCATCACATCCCGCTGATCGTGGACAGCACCTTTGCCACGCCCTATCTATGCCGCCCGCTGGATTGGGGCGCAGACATTGTCGTCCACTCGGCCACCAAATTCATCGGCGGACACGGCAATTCCATTGCTGGTGTGCTGATCGATTCGGGGAAATTCGATTTCAGCACCTTTCCCACCATTTCGGCGCCCGATCCGGCCTACCATGAACTCCGGTTTTATGAAACATTCGGCCATTACGGGTTCCTGATGAAAGCGCGTGCTGTGACGTTGCGGGATACGGGTGCGGCCCTCTCGCCGTTCAACGCCTTCTTGCTCATCCAGGGGCTGGAGACTCTGTCGGTGCGAATGGAGCGCCATGTGCAGAACGCGCAGGCCGTCGCCGAGTTCTTGAGCCAGCATCCGAGGGTGGCCTGGGTCGCCTACGCAGGGCTGCCAGATAATCCCTACCACGCTCTGGCCCGCAAATATACCCCGAAAGGGCCGGGGGCCATCTTTACCTTCGGCATTGCGGCCAAAAATCCCCGGCTGGCCGGTAAGGAATTCATCGAGTCGCTGCATCTTTTCTCTCATCTTGCCAACGTGGGCGATGTCCGCAGCCTGGTCATTCACCCGGCTTCGACCACCCACCAGCAACTGTCGGATGCGGAGTTAGCGGCAGCCGGGGTGGACGCTGGCATGATTCGTTTGTCAATTGGCCTGGAAACTACAGAGGATTTGATATGGGATCTGGATCAAGCCTTGCTGGCGACGTCAGCATGAACAGCATCTTGACTGAGGAACAGCGCCATAAGTACCAGGACCCGGGCACAATCCGCACCATCCTGAGCACTGCCAAAACTATCGCCATCGTTGGTCTCTCCCCCAGGAGCGAAAGGCCGAGCCACTTTGTCGGATCGTATCTGCACGCCGAAGGCTACCGCGTCATCCCGGTTAACCCGCAGGCGACGGAAATCTTCGGCGAGCGGGCCTACCCGGACTTACTGAGCATCCCCGATCCCGTCGATGTAGTGGACGTGTTCCGCCGCCCGCAAGAGTGCGTCGAGATCGCCAGGCAGGCCGTCCAGATCGGCGCAAAGACGCTCTGGCTTCAACTGCGGATCGTCAACCTGGAAGCAGCGCGCATTGCCGAGGAAGGCGGGCTAAAGGTGATCATGGATCGCTGCCTCAAGATCGAACATGGGCGATACAGCGGATCGCTGCACTGGGTCGGCATGAACACGGAGATCATCAGCGCGCGGCGTGGACGGCGATACTTCTAGCGGCGTTGGGGCACTCCGGCGCGCTGACTGAAATCCGGCGGCTAACCTTGCGGTTGGTCTAGCTGGATAGGCTTGGGCGGGATGACGCACAGGAACGTAAACGGCTCATCGGTCAGGTTTTCAAACTGGTGGCGTTCCCAACAGGGGATGTAGATCACGTCGCCCGGTCCCACCTCCTCGAACTGTTCGCCGAGCATGACGCGCGCCCGCCCGCTCATGACCATCACGCCGTGATCGTGTGAGTGCTGATCCAGGCTGGAAAAGCCGTGTGGGGGGATCGTGAAATAGCGGATAGCAAAGTGGTTCGCGCCGTCCTTGCGCCCGACCAGCACCTGTTTGGTGGCCTGGTTCGAGGTGTAAAGCTCCACCTCAACGCCTTCCCAGCGCCGGGTCTTGCCATCGTCTATGCAACGGTGAATGACGCCCATTGAAGAATTTCCTGATCGTTTTGACGTAGAAATGGCCTTATGGTAGCGCCGACTTGCACATTTCTCAATATTCTGGTGAACTACACGCTAACCCAATTTAACGCGCTGGACACGGCAGGCGCATCACGTGGAGGGCCCGCTCATTGTCTATGCCACGCCCGTCAGGATCACACTGCGCCAGAATTGGAGTCGCAATTTGCGCAAGATTTCGCTCAGTGAAGCCTTCGCCCGGCGCTCCCAGATCAAAGCGATGGGGCAGGCCATCTATTTTCAGGGTGACGCCGACGATGAATATTACGAGATCAGCTTCGTGGATAAGCCGGAACGCAGGCCGGGTTGGTATCTGGTGACGATGAAGCGGAGCGATGGCTATACCACGTCCTTCAGCCTGCCGGGGCAGGTCAAGGTGATGGTCAAGTAGACTTCGTTCACTCTGGCTAACCGTACAAGGAAAGCAGGATGCAATCCCATTCTTTGAGGTTTGCGGCGCTGGTTGCCATCGTTACCATCTTTGGGCTTGCTACGTTCAGCAGGCCCGATTTTCCCCTGGCGGCCCAGGCCACCCGGAGGGCCGTTCCCTGGGAAGTGTTCGCCAGAGGGCTGGACAACCCGCGCGGCCTTCATTTTGGCCCCGATGGCGCGCTCTACGTGGCGGAAGGTGGGCGGGGCGGCACGAAGCTCACAACCCGGCAGGATTGCGAGCAGGTTCCAGAACCATCCGGGCCGTACCGGGGCGGCATGACAGGCCGCATCTCCAAAATCGACGCCAACGGTAAGCGGACGACTGTGATCGATGGCCTGCCTTCAACGCAGACCGCGCCGCAGTCCGGCGGCAGTGTCAGCGGGGTGGCGGACGTCGCCTTCCTGGGCGATACGTTGTATGCCCTCATCGCAGGCGCGGGCTGCTCGCATGGCAACGAGGGCACGGTGAACGCGCTGCTGCGTATCACCGCCGACGGCAAAGCGACCCAGGTTGCAGACCTGAGCAGCTTCCTGAAAGCAAATCCTGTCAAAAACATCGACCCCGATGACTTCGAGCCGGACGGCGACTTTTACAGCATGGTCGCCGTCGAGGGGAATTTCTACGTGGTCGAGGCCAATCATGGGGTGTTAGAAGAAGTGACGCCCGACGGTAAAATCACGCGGATAAGCGACATCTCTGCCAGCCAGGGACACGTCGTGCCGACCTCAGTGGCTTACCACGACGGTAATTTCTACGTGGGCAGCCTGTCCGTCTTTCCGGTACACACCGGCTCGGCGCGCGCCTACAAAATTACCCCCAAGGGTGAAGTGACGGAAGTGACGGTGCTGGCCCCTCCCCTGAGCGCGGTGTTAGGCATCGCCTTCGACCAACAGGGACAGATGTATGCGCTGGAGACGAGCACGAAGGACAATGCATTCCCCACGCCTCGCTGGGGCGACGTAGTGCGTATCAAGCCAGACTCTACAGAGATTGAAGCTATTGCTACCGGTCTGACGTTCCCGACAGCCATGACCTTCGGCCCGGATGGAATGTTGTACGTCTCGAACTACGGGTTCGGGTATGGGCCGGGACGGGGCGAGATCGTCCGCATGGCCGTTCCCACCGGCAAGGTAGCTGGCCGCGGCAGGTGAACTTATGTCAGGGCAGGCTGGTCGTCAAGGTAACATCGCGTTGAAACAAGATTGGGGATAGAGAGCGAAGAGGCCGGCACGTAGCCTGTCGGCCTCTTCCAAGCAGCGCAGTTTGAAGTCTAACTGGCGAATTGAGGGAGCCACTGAGCCTGCGCCTCGAACATTTCGTCCACCATTGCGTGGATTTGCGGCAAAGTGCACACAGCAGCCGTCAGCGGGTCCATCATGACCGCATAGTGTACAGCGTCTTTGTCACCGGTTAGCGCGGCTTCGACAGTCAATTCTTGCACGTTGATGTTGGTGCGGTTGAGCGTCGCCAGTTGGGTCGGCACATCGCCCACAAAGACGCCCTGTACGCCGTTGCCGTCCACCAGACACGGCACTTCAACGCAGCATCCCTCCGGCAGGTTGGTGATGAGGCCGTCATTGGGCACGTTGCCGTTGATACGCGCCGGGCGATTGGTTTCGACGGCTTCGAGGATGTGCGAGCCGTATTCGTGCGTGCGCTGCGTGGGCAGTTCCTTGCCGCCTTCCGTCAGCTCGCGGAACTCCTGATCGGCCCTCGTCACCCGGTTCTGGCACTCGCGCAGATAGCCGCCGGTGCGGGCGAAATCGAACCAGGCGTCGGCCTTGTTCTTGAAGCGCGGCGACAATTCGTTGGCGACCATGCTGGCCGTCTTGCGGAAATAGGGCACGTACTCGCTGGCGTGGCCGGACGATTCGGTTACGAAATAACCGAAGTACTTCATCAGGTCGGTGCGCACCGGTTCTTCGTCGATGACCTCCTGGCGCTCTATCGCTTCCCAGATGAGCGGATACAGGTCTTCCGTCCCCCGGCGAAATTCGAGGAAAAACGCCTGGTGATTGATGCCCGCACACAGGAAAGAAATCTCGTCGTAGGGCACGCCAATCCAGCGCGCCAGCATTTCGGATGTGCCCTGCACGCTGTGGCATAGGCCCACGTGGGGACGGCCCGATCCATCGGCCACCGCCCAGCAGTTGATCGCCATCGGGTTCACGTAGTTGAGCAGCAGTGCATCGGGCGCAAGCTCATCCATCTCGTCGCATAAATCCAGAAGCACTGGGATCGTCCGCAGGCCGCGAAAGACCCCGCCAGGGCCGAGTGTGTCGCCCACGCACTGCTCGACGCCATACTTGCGCGGAATGTCGATGTCCAGTGCGTAGGCATCCAGCCCACCCTGCTGAAAGGTGGTGATGACATATCGTGCATCCCTGACTGCCTGGCGCCGATCCGTCGTGGCTTCGACGCACGCCTTCAGGCCGCGCCGGTCAATGATGGCCTGCACCAGTTTGCGGCTGCGTTCCAGCCGCACCGGGTCAATGTCCATGAGCGAGATGGTGCAGTCCTGAAGCGCCGGAGTAAGCAGGATGTCGCTGCACAAATTGCGCGTGAAGACGATGCTGCCCGCGCCAATAAACGTGACTTTTGACATGATGAAGATGATCCCTTTCGAGTTTGAACTTTACCGGATGGGCAGGCGGTTGGCCCACCGCCCAAACAAGGGCAAAGGCGCTAAACGATTGCTCAGGGCGTTAGTCAGGCCCATGATCCACAGCACGACACCATAGAGGTAAGCCGCAATCACAAGGGCGAACAGGGCCACACTGACGACGGCCATGTAGGGAATCCAGGCCAATACCCAGGCGATCACGGCCCAGCCTGCCACCACACCGAGCAGAAATAGGACGAGGCCGATGGCCTGCCGCAGATGATAAACGGCCAACACGTTCTTGCGGTGAAAGAAAAAAACGTACAACCAGCCGATGACCGGGACCAGATAGGCCAGCACAGCCGGAAGACGCGACAGTCTGCTCACGCTGGTGCTCCAATACCTTTCAGATGTAGCTCTTTGGCAAAGTGGCAACTGACGAAGTGGCCGGGTGCAGCTTCGGTGAGCTGCGGTTCCTGCTGGCTGCATTCCAGCTTGGCGTAGCGGCAGCGAGGGTGGAAGATGCAGCCCGAAGGCGGGTTGGCCGGGCTGGGCACTTCGCCCTGCAATTGTATCCGATCCGGGTGGATGTCGGGGTCGGCGGGTGGAATGGCGGAGAGCAGCGCTTCGGTGTAGGGATGCAGCGGACGGTGCAGCAACTCGGTGGTTTCGGCCATCTCGACGATCTTGCCGACATACATGACCGCAATGCGATCTGAGATGTGTTCCACCACCGAGAGATCGTGGGCAATGAAGATCAGCGTCAGCCCCAGTCGCCTCTGCAACTCTTGCAGCAGATTCAAGACCTGTGCCTGAACCGATACATCCAGAGCGGATACCGGTTCGTCCGCGATGACCAGGCGCGGGTTGAGCGACAGCGTGCGTGCCAGACCGATGCGCTGCCGCTGCCCGCCGGAGAACTCGTGCGGGTAGCGCCGCATCAGGGCCGGGTTCAGGCCCACCGCCTGCATCAACTCGGCGACGCGCTGCTCGGCCTGCTTGCCGCGTGCTACGCCGTGAATTTCCAGCGGTTCGCCGATGATGTCCCTGACCGTCAGCCGGGGATTGAGCGAGCTAAACGGGTCCTGAAAGATCATGCGCAACTCGCGGCGCAGCGGCTTCATCTGTCTCTGGCTGATCGTCGCCAGGTTGACCTTCTCGCCAGATTTTTTGTGATACCAGATTTCGCCAGAGGTCGGGTCGTAAAGGCGAAGGATAGTGCGGCCTACCGTTGTCTTGCCGCAGCCGCTTTCGCCCACCAGGCCCAATACTTCGCCGTCGCGCAGTGTGAAACTGACGCCATCCACCGCTTTGACGTAGCCCACGAGACGCTGGATCAGCCCCCGGTAGATCGGGAAATGGAGTTTGAGGTCTTTGACTTCCAGGATAACGTTGTTTTTACCATTCATGAGCTGCATCCATTACTCGGCGGCGACCTGAAGCGTCTCGTGTTCCATCAGGATGTCCGGATCGTTCCAGCCCTTTTGCTTCGCCAGTTCGGCAAAGGCACGGCGGTAGACCAGCCGGACGTTGACGGTGACCGCTTTCCCGGCGGGCACGTCGAACGTGTAACGGGTGGTATCGGTTGCCATTGCGGGCAGCCGGGTGTCCTCGACAATGCTGACGGGCCGCCAGAAGGCTGCGGTGGGCGTTTCGCCAGTCCAGTCGTCTTTCAGAATTTTGGCGAAGGTCTTGCCCGGCAGCCCACCGTAGTTGCCCGAATAGGCCGGGTTGACTGGCCCCTGGCTGAGTGCAATCGCTTTGCCATCCGCGTCCAGCGCCTCAACAACCAGGATCATTGACCGGATCGGCGCATCGGTGGGTACGTCGTGGCCCGTCTTGTCGTTGGTGATGCTGACTTCCACCTGTAGTTTGTCGCCGCTGCGCTTCGCGCGGCTCTTCATCGTCACCGAGTTTTGCAGCAGGTGTTCGTTGGTCGCACCCAGCATCGTGTGATCATGCAGCGTGACGTAGTCGCGCGTCAGCCCACCGCGTTCCGGGAACACAAACCACTTTGCGCTCGACGGGGCCATGTGGCATTGCTGGCAGGTCGCGCCCGTCTTGGGATCGCTGTAGGGGCTGTTCAGCCATTCGCCGTAAGAATTGTAGATGACAGTGCCGCCCTTCACGTCCCCGTTACCGACCACGCCGCCAAAGACACCAAAGTGACAGCCCGCACAGAATTCGCTCCTGGTCTGCAGGGGCAGATAGGTATCCTTGCGGTTCACGTCGATCAGCGTCCCAAAGAAGACCTGCTGGCTGTCGTCCATCGGGCGGTACAGCCGCAGGGAGAGGATGCCTGGCATATCGGGATGAGGCAGCCCGGTCTTCGGGTCAATGATCACGTCGCCGATCTTGTGGCAAAAATCGCAAGTGATGCCTTCGGCGGCATCGCCATGCAGGTTGATGGGCAGAGGAGGCCGGTCAATGAGGCCGCGCGAGCGTTCAACCGTCAGGCTGGTGTGGCAGCCCGACCAGGCACAGTTCTGCTGGTTCGAGATTTTCGAGGCGAGGGGCGTATGGCAGGTGGCGCAGTTTCCGGCCCGGTCAGGAGTGTCGCGCTGAAGGCCCGGCCCATAGTAGGGTTTATTCGGGTCTGGCGGCAGAGGCAAGCCGTTGCTGCCATACTGAACGGGCTGGCCTTCCCGCCCATTCACATCCGTCCCCGTGTACATCGTAAGAAAGCGCGGATTGGTGGCGGCCTGCGCGTGGGCATCGAGCAGCCATTCTTTGTATTCCCGGTGACACAGGCCGCAACTGGCCGAGCCATGTACCCCTTCAAACGTGAACCAGTCGTACTTGGGGTTGTCCTCTTCGGGGAGGGGTTTCAGCATAATGTTGAGGCCGCTGCCGCCCGTCCAGTTCGGTGCGCTCGGATTAACGTTGATCCAGCCCACGTAATGCCCGGCTGACCAGGCCGTGAGGATGAGCGGTGTTGTGCCAGATATGCCCGTAAACGTATACGCGCCGTGCTGATCGGTTTGAACCTGGATCGGTTTGCCCTGAATCTGGACGACAGCCCCCGCCACAGGCCCCTGTGCGTTCGAGACGACGCCGGACAGGGTGGGTGGCAACGGCGTGGTGTTGACAGGCGTGGCGGCAACGGGCGGTGTGCTCGTCGGCGCGGTGGGCGTCCCTTCGCTCAACACGTACAGGTTGACCAGCCCGAACAGCATCAATAAGGAACCGGCAATAACCAGATATTTTGTCCTGTTCATGCTCTGCTTTCTTAACTATTTTGCGGCATACGGATCGGCGGCGTCACGCAGACCGTCGCCCAGGAAGTTGAAGCCCAGCACCGCCACGACGATAAAGGCAATGGGCGTCAATATCCAGGCATTCTGGCCCAGTGCCTGAATGTCCTGGGTATTTCGCATCATCAAGCCCCAACTGATCAGCGGCTCCGTGATGCCGATTCCCAGGAAGCTCAGGAAAGATTCGGCCAGAATCACACCGGGGATCGTCAGGGTCAGGATCACGATGACGTGGCTCAGGGTGTTTGGAAACAGGTGGCGGAAGATGATTCGGGCATCCGAAGCGCCCATTTCTTTGGCCGCCATGATGAAATCGGTCTCGCGCAGCGAGAGCACCTTGCCGCGCACTTCACGGGCCAGCGTTGTCCAGGTCAGCAAGGCAAAGATGCAGGCCATTCCCACAAAAACTGTGAAGGAATCAGCCGTCTTGGGCACGAGGGCGGCCAGAGCCATCCACAACGGCAAATTCGGGAAAGCGGCCACAAATTCGGTGAAGCGCTGCAAGACATTATCGATCCAGCCGCCGTAATAGCCGGAAGCGATGCCCAGGATCGAGCCAAAGAGGATACTGATGATCGTCCCGAACAGGCTCATGCTCAACGAAATGCGCCCGGCCTCGCAGGCTTTCCCCCACAGGTCACGCCCCAATTTGTCCGTGCCAAGCAGATAGACCGTGCCACCCTCTTCCACCCCATAGAGATGCAGCCTGCTGGGAAACAGCCCCAGGAGCTTATATTCCGGCCCCTGCACGAAGAAATGAATCTCATAAATCTTGCTCGTGTCCTCGGCCCAGATGGCTCTGAATGTTTTGGGGTCCAATTCATACACGTAGTTGTAGACAAAAGGCCGCAGGTGAAAATTGCCCTCGTGGTCAATAAAGTGCACCTGCTGGGGAGGAATAAAAGAAGATTTAAGATCGATCTGAGAAATGTCAGTCGGGCTGAAAAAATCCGCAAAAATCGCCAGGATGACCAGGATCAGAACCATCAGCCCGCCAATGATGGAGACCCGGCTGCGCCGAAAGCGCCGCCAGACAAGCTGGAAGTAGCTTTCGTGCGCCTCATCCAGCACGATAGGCTGCGCGACCCCGGCGATGGGTTGACCCGTCAAAATCTCTGCACTTTCAGCGGTCATGCGATTTGCGCTCCCTGTGCTAACTGTAACGGATACGTGGGTCCAGCACGGCCAGGGAAAGATCAGCCAGCAGATTGCCAGCCAGGATCAATACGCCATAGATCAGGAGTAACGAGCCGGAGATGTAAATATCCTGGTTGACCAGCGACTCGTAGAAAAGCGGCCCCAGTGTTGGTAAGCCCAGAATAATGGCCGCTTCCAGTTCGCCCTGCATCATATAGGGCAGCACTGTGCCCTGGTAGGCGACGATGGTGTGCAGGGCATTCGGCACGGCGTGCTTCAAAATGACCTTGCTTTCCGTCAGACCCTTGGCGCGAGCGGTCTGGACATATTGCGCGCCGAGTACGTCCAGCAAATTGCCACGCATGACGCGCAAATTGCGTGCCACGCCGCCGAGGCCGGCAATGACCAGCACCGGCCAGATATGCTTGAACAGATCGACAACCTTGGCGAAACTCCAGGGCGCAAAAACGTATTCGGGCGAAAAGAAGGACAGCAGACTGGGCTGGTTAAAAGTAAAAACCAGCACAAACAGGATAATGATTGCCAGCGAAAAGCGGGGCACGGAAGTGAAAATAAAGGCAAGGATCGCCCACAAATTGTCCATAAAGCCATATTTGCGGGGCGCAACGTAAATACCCAGGCCCACCCCGACGATGGTTGAAATGGCGTGGCACAAGAGGGCAATCAGGAGTGTCATGGGTAGGCGTTCGGCGATTAGCACCCCGACATCTTTGCCATAGGCAAAGGAGTAACCGAACTTGCCTTCGGTCACCATCCCCTTCACCCACAGGACGAACTGGGTGGGCACTGGCTTATCCAGATCGTATTGTTGGCGCAGGAGATTGGCGGCCCGGTCAGCATCCTCCTGTGACATGCCGCGAGCGAGCAAATATCCTTCGTAGCGGCTGGCGTAGTCGCCAGGGGGCAGCTTGATGACGATGAATGAAACGATGCCGATGCCGATGAGCATGAAAAAAGCGATAACAATTCGGCGAAGAATGTAGTTTAACATGCCGCCTCCCCGACAAACTGGATGGAAGCCTTGCTGCCGTATTCAAACAGGTGGGCCGCAAGGCTCTTCCCAATTAGGAGGTGGGCTGAAGGGGATGCCTCCGGCCCACCTGTGGTGAGAAACCGTTATTTCTTGTAGATCGGGATGGTCTCCGGACGATTCTGTTTCAACTGCTGGTCCAGTGGTGTCCAGACCTGATCGAGCAGAACTGCATCTTCCACCCAGGTGTACAGGAATACGGGCGTCCCATCCGGAATATTCTTGACACGCTTGGCCGTGCCCAGGCCATAGCGCCCGACAAAGACACCCAGGTCGTAGACGTTCTTGGTGAAGATGTTGTTGTAGTCGAACATCAACTTCTTACGACCAGCGGGATCGAAGGTTACGCGGTACTTGTTGACGATGTCCACCAGGTCCTTCTCGAAGTCCATCATCTGGCGCGGCTTGTCGCCTTCGAGGTGCCACCGGAAGTTCTTGGTGATGGGGGCCAGGGCCGTGACGTTCACAAACGGCAGAGCGAATGCCTGATCCTGGCGGTACACTCGCATGTCCCAGTTGCCGGCAGCCATTGCATCGGTCTGGGTCTGGCTATCCCAGATTTTCATGTTGACCTTGATACCGACTGCGCTCCACTGATTGACCACAGCCTCAGCTACGCTCTGCGTTTCCTTCTGGTCCTGTGAGGCCATGAGTTGGATGACCACAGGCTGCCCGGACATCGGCCCTGACGTCCATGTGCGAATGCCGTCGCTGCCCTTCTTCAAGCCCATTTCGTCGAGGAGCGCGTTGGCCGATGGCGGATCATACGGGTAGTATACTACCGAGTTCTTGTCGAAATCGGGAGCGCCCGGATACAGGCCGCCTGCCCAACCGCGCAGGAAGGGGCCTTTCATGATCGACTGAGCAATGCCGTCACGATCCGTAGCGTAGCTCAATGCCTGGCGGAAGCGCAGATCGCGGAACAGCGTGCGGACGGCCTTGTCGCGGTCATCCTTCGCGCCAACGTCCAGCGAGAAGTTGAATTCGATGTCGTAGCCCAGGGTTTCAGGCCCCCAGGAGATGCTGTACTTGGCATCCGGCGATTGAGCTTTTGTCATGGACTCCACGAAGGAACTGGGGTTCTCCAGGTTCGTGTGGTCGCAGTCACCTGCGATGGTGCACAGGTCGCGCCCGATACCGCTGGGGCCTTTGCGATATTGAATCTCGTCCATGTACGGCAACTGGTTGCCGTCCTCGTCCACCTTCCAGTAGTACGGGTTACGGCGCATGATCATCAGTTCGTCGGTCTTGTATTCGGTGATGACCCAGGGACCCATTGTCACCAGCGGCAGCGCGTCCGGGGGCAGCGCGTTGGCAAAGTCCTTGTAGGTCGGCTTGGGCGTCTTCTCGCTCCACTTCGGATGCAAGGGCTTAAGCTGGTGAGCGGGCATGACGTGGAAGTTGTCTTCGTTCATCAGGTAGAAGACATCCAACGGTTTGGCGATGGGGAACGTGATCTTGATGGTATAGTCGTCCACCTTTTCCATCTTGGCCGGCTTACCGTCCCACGACCAGGCGTCCAGGTGACGCGGGGCATTGACGTTGTCGTCGAGGATGTAGCCTTCCCAGGTGAACATCACGTCGTCGGCAGTGAAGGGCACACCGTCCGACCACTTGGCCCCTTCGATCAGGTGCAGGGTCATGACCTTACCGTCGGCAGACCAGTCCCAGCTTTTGGCAATTTCCGGCATGGGTTCGATGTCCTGGTCAGCACGGAAGAGCGGGCCAGTCTTGACCAGGGAGCCATAGCGCGAGCTGTAGGATTCGATGCCGAACCAACCCATCGTTGTTCCGGCCAGGTCGTTATAACCGGCGGTGGGGCAGGCGGAGAAAGCGCGCCACAGGTCGCCGTAGACGCCGATGCCATCCTTCATACCGGACTTCAGATAGACGGCCGGCTCTTTGGGCAGACGCTGCTCGACGGGCGGCAGCGTGCCGTCCTTAACAAACTTGTCCAGCCAGGGAGCCTGGTGGTATTGAGGCAGTTTCTTGTAGGTGACGATCTGGCTGATGGGCAATCGCTTGACTGGAGCGCCGCCCACTTCGAGCTTCGGTGGATCAGGGTAGGGAATAGGTGGTTTAACCTGAGCCTGGGCGTTGGCTGTCGGCACTGATGTAGTCGTTACGATCAACATCACGCAGACGAACATGCCAAAGACGTACCATAGTGCTTGGCGGAGTTTCATTATTTTTCCTCCAAAATTTAGACCGAAAAACATTCTATGTGTGTCCACACGACGCCATTTTCAAGCGGCAGGTGAATACACGGTGCGGACACGGCGTGCAGCGCGAACAAAGTTTTACCCTGATCTGATGATATGCCTCACCCCCTTGCAGATAGACGCGAGACATTCTCGCCCTCACTCAACGCGGTGCTTATGTGCCTTCGTACAACCAGCACGCTGTCTGGTGACCTGGCTGCACCTCGCGCAACGCAGGTTGTTGCTCGTGGCAAATCTTCATGGCCTGTGGACAGCGCGGCGCAAACGCACAGCCGCGAATCTTCTCCGTCGGCGTGGGGACCATGCCCTTGATCGGAACCAGGACCTTCTGGCCCTTACGTCCCAGCACCGGCACCGAGTTCAACAGGCCGACGGTATACGGATGCAGCGGGTTATGGAACAACTCGCGCGTCTCGGCGAATTCGACAATCTTGCCAAGATACATGACAGCCACCTGCTTCGCCATCTGTGAAACGACGCCCAGGTTGTGCGAGATGATGATGATCGAAGCGCCAAAGTCGGCCTGAAGCTGGTTCATCAAATCCAGGATTTGCGACTGAACAGTGACATCCAGGGCTGTCGTTGGCTCATCGGCAATCAGGATTGACGGATTACAGGAAAGCGCCAGGGCAATCATGACGCGCTGGCGCATCCCGCCGCTCAACTGGTGCGGGTATTCGTACAGGCGCTGCTTGGGGGCGCTGATCTGCACTTTGGTGAGCATTTCGAGCGCGCGCGCCAGCGCCTCCTTGCGCCCGACTTTCTGATGTATCTGGACCGCCTCGGCAATTTGATCCCCAATCGTATACAGCGGGTTGAGAGACATCATCGGTTCCTGAAAGACAATGGCGATCTCCCCGCCCCGGATGCTGCGCATCTCCTGACCGCGCGGATCGAGCTTGGCAATGTCGATGATTTTGTCGGTCTCCTTGCGGTGAAGATTGATCTGGCCCTCAACGATTTTGCCGGGCGGCGATTGGATGAGCCGCATCACGGACATCGCCATGACGCTCTTGCCGCAGCCGCTTTCGCCCACCAACCCCAACGTGCTCTGGCGTGCAAGAGACAGGTCTACGCCATCCAGCGCGCGAACGGTACTTTTTTCCAGGAAAAAGTAGGTCTTCAGGTTCTTGATTTCCAGGATCGGTGTCGTCGGTATCGTCGGGGTGGTCGGCGTTGCCGGTGTCTGGGCTGTGCTCAACTTTCCCTCTAAATCTTTCGACTAATTACAGCGATTGTTGTCGAGACGAGCTATTTGCCAGCGCACCCAACAACTACGAACCGCTCAAGATAGATTGCCGGCCTGGTGAAGGCGAAAACCACACGAATCTCGAATCTTAAGTTCAGTTTGCAGCACAATATGCTTTTGTTCCAACGGTCTGTTATTGATCAGGTCGATAAGCATCTGTCCGGCCACCCGGCCATTTTCGATGGCCGGCCCGTGGACCGTGGTCAGCGCCGGGGTACTGTAGCGTGCCAGGCGAACGTCATCGAAGCCCACCACCGCAATATCCTGCGGAATACGCAGCCCGGATTCGTGGATGGCCGTCATGGCGCCAATCGCCATGTCATCGTTCATGGCGTAGAGCGCAGTCGGCATCGGCCAAACTTCAAGCAGCGACTTCATCGCTTCATAACCGGTTTCGGGATCGTAGCAGCCATAACGCACGAGCGCTTCGTCGTAGTCGATACCTGCCTCCTCCAAAACTTCTCTATAGGTGACAAGCCGTCGGTAGGCGTGAGGCTCCTTCTGAATGGCCGCGTAGGTGATACAGGCGATGCGCCGATGCCCCATTCCCAACAAATGCCTAAGCACGCGCCGAACACCTTCCAGTTTGTCTATCGTCACGGAATGCACCGCATCATGCAAATGGTGGAGCGAAACGATGGGAAAGCCTTCGGCGACGCTGGCGACCAGAGCTTGTATGTCCAGCTCGGTTGGGGTTACCAGGTTGACGACAAGCCCAGCCACCTCTTTCCCCCGTATCAAGTTCAGGTAAGTGTTCGGGTGGCTGCCGTCTTCGAGCAGTTCGACCAGGATGCGGTAACCGTGCTTGCGCGTTACTTTGCTTAAGCCAGAGATGATGTTGGGTATATATTCGTTGATAAAGACCTGCTCGAAAGTTGGCGAAATGACCAGACCGATATTGGTGCTTCTGCCCCGTGCCAGGGTACGCGCCGATACGTCGGGAACATATCCAACCGAACGCGCCGCTTCCAGAACACGCTGCCTCGTTTCCTCGCTGATGTTGGCGCTGTCGACATTGTTCAAGACGAAAGAGACTGTCGTCTGCGACACTCCCGCCAGTTCAGCAACTCGCCTGCTTGTAACTTTGACGCGGCGCGGCATAAATTCTCTATACTTCTGTTTAATAAGCATCAAAACCGATTACTAAAGCGTATTACCAGTGTCTGTAGATAGAGTATATAGATCGGGATTTTTTGTCAATATGCAGAACCTACAGATCGTTCATCTTTTGCCTGTTGTGCCTGGGTGAACAAGTGCCAGGAAGTTTCAATCGCTGCTGCTCCTCGCAAAGGTGGGGTGTACTGGGATGGCTTAAGGTGAGGTGCAGGCCGAATGTTGGTTTGCCGGCACTGTGCCAGCAAACCAACATTTTATCGGCGCTCAAGTCCTATGCTACCATTCCAGGTCGTGCATCACCTTCGCCAGGGCCTCGCGCGACGGGCGAACGCGATTCTCCGGGAGCGTGGCAAGTGGTTCCGGGGGAAGATGAAGCTGTTCCGGCAGCGTAGCGCGTCCCTGGTCAATGTAGATCAGGCCGGTGATAAACTTGCGTTCGGATTTGGCTTCTTCGAGCAAGTGCAGCGCCGCATATTTATCTGTCGGATCGTGATCCGGGCCGATCTTCTTGAGCATGATCACTGAGCCGTCGTGCAGCTCAACCTCGATGGTTTCACCCTCAGCATAGTCGTCAATCATGATTTCTTCGCGTTTGGGCACGAAGGTGATCTCTTGAAGGGGCATTTCGTGTTCGCGGCCATACGGGTAGCTCTTGGTCGACTCCTCGTGGTTGTTGAAGGTGACACACGGGCTGATAATGTCGATCACTGCCGTCCCGTGGTGACTGAGCGCCGCTTTCAAAAGTGCCTGTACCTGTTTGGGATCGCCGGAGAACGAACGGGCTACGAACGAGCAGTCCGCGGCCAGGGCTTCCATGCACAAATCGATGGGCGGCAATTCGTTGATGCCCGCATATTTGAGCTTCTGGCCTTCGTCGGCAGTGGCGCTGAATTGGCCTTTCGTCAAGCCGTACACGCCGTTATCCTCGATGATGTAGACCACCGGTACGTTGCGCCGAACCATGTGTTTGAATTGGCCCAGGCCAATGCTGCCTGTATCCCCGTCGCCGCTCACACCGATGGCGATAACGGTCCGATTGGCGAGTGTGGCGCCGGTTGCCACCGAAGGCATCCGCCCGTGAATGGCATTGAAGCCATGCGCGCGGTTCAAGAAGTAGGCAGGCGTCTTGCTCGAACAGCCGATCCCGCTCAGTTTGATGACCTGCGTTGGCTGGATCGACAGATCGTAGCAGACTGAAATGATCTGCGAGGAAATCGAGTCGTGGCCGCAGCCATTGCACAGCGTCGATTCACGGCCTTTGTAATCGGTCTTTTCCAGGCCGATCAGGTTAACTTTGGGAGCACGTGCAGGTGCAGCAGTCATCGTTAACGCTCCTGTTCCAGGATATTCTGAGCGATCCAACGGGCAGTCAGCGGCAAACCATCACACTTAGACAGCGATACAATCCGGGAGCCAAACTCCGGGTATTCCATTCGGAGCAGTTCGGCCACCTGGCCGTCGAAGTTGTTCTCAACCACGTAGACATGATCATATCTGTTCAAAAAGTCGTGAGTGGCCTCGCCAACCGGCAGCGCCCGCAGCCGGTGATAGCTGGTCGTATGACCTTCCTCACGGAGCAGGTGACGGGCTTCGGTCACGCCAGGGTCGCTCGAACCGTAGGCGATGATCCCGAACTGCGCGCCGTCCACAATGTCTTCGACAGGTTGCGGTACGATCTTGCGGGCAGTGTCGTGTTTACGTCGCAGCCGCTTGAGGTTGTTTTCCCACACATCAGCCCGTTCGCTGTAGAGCGCGTTTTCGTCGTGGCCCGTGCCGCGCGTGAAGTAGGCCGCCAATGGGTGATTTGTGCCGGGTAATGTGCGATAGCCGATGCCGTCGTTGTCCACATCCTTGTACCGCGCGAAGCCACCCAATCGCTGTAGATCTTCGGCGGACAGCACCTTGCCGCGATTCATCGGTTTGTCAGGGTAGTCAAAAGGTTCGGTCATCCATAAATTCATCCCCAGGTCGAGGTCGCTCAGGCACAACACCAGCGTTTGAAGATACTCGGCCAGATCAAAAGCGCGCCAACCAAACTCAAAGCATTCCTTCATATTGGCGGGCAACAACACGACGTGGCGCGTGTCGCCGTGGCTCAGGAAATAGGCTTTCAATACGTCGCCCTGAGAAACGCGCGTTGGTAAACCGGTACTTGGCCCCATACGCTGGATGTCCCAGATCACCGACGGGATTTCAGCAAAATAGGCCAGCCCGGCGAATTCCGCCATCAACGAAATGCCCGGGCCGGAGGTCGAGGTTAGCGCGCGTGCGCCTGCCCAGCCTGCGCCCACAACCATGCCGATTGCGGCCAGTTCATCTTCGGCCTGGACAATCGCCAGCGTCGATTCGTGCGTTACCGGATCAACGCGCAGTTCTGTCGCGTATTCTTTGAGGGCATCGATCATGCTCGTCGAGGGGGTGATCGGATACCAGGCCGCAATGGTCACGCCGCCGAAAATCGCGCCGAGGGCCGCCGCCGAGTTGCCTTCGATCAGCACTTTGCCTTTGGTGGCGTCCATCCGCTCGACACGCAGGTGCGACACCGGCTGGAAGTTCTGGCGAACGTATTCGGCGGCCTTCTCTACAACGCCGAAGTTGAGGGCAATGGGCTTCGGTTTGCCGCTGAAGTGGTAGCCGAGTGCAGCCTTGATCTCGTTCAGGTCGATGCCCAGCAGTTCGGCCAGCGCGCCGACGTACACCATGTTCGCCACGTAGTCGCGCAGGTTGGCATCCGCCCCGGATTCTTTTGCCATCTCTTTGACGGGCAGGCCATAGTACGTCACGTCGGGGCGAAATTCCTTCAATTTCCATTCCAGCGGGTAGATGCAAATGCCACCCGGCGCCAGTTTCTGGATGTCTTCGGCCTGGGTGGCCGGGTTCATCGCCACCAGCACGTGATAATCATCCCGACGGGCGATGTAGCCATCTTTGCTCAGGCGGATGGTATACCAGGTCGGCAGGCCGGAAATATTCGACGGGAACAGGTTCTTGCCGTTGACAGGAATTCCCATTTTGAACAGGGCTCGGATCAACGTGACGTTGGCCGTCTGGCTGCCGGAGCCATTGACGGTAGCGGCCACGATGGCGAAATCGTTGACCAGCACCTGGTCAGCGCCCGCTAACCGGGGGTCACTCTGGATACCAATCGCACTCATCAGACGTTCTCCTTACCTAAATTGAGGGGGAAAGAATTAAGCCTGGAATTCATGTGCCTTCCCATCCGGGGCTGCACCAATCGCCGACACCGGCGCGTGCCGGTGTCGCAGCAACTTCGTATGCTCGATGAAGGCCACCTGCGCGGCATCGAAATCGCCCTCGCAAAGACAATCAAGAATGCGCTCGTGATAGGTCCATGCCTCCTGCCAGTAATGCAAATCTGCATAGGTATTCAATTCAACAGCTTCATAGGCTTCCCAGTACGCTTCCAGCAGCCCTTTAACAAAGGGGTTATCCAGATGCTTGAAGATGGTGAGGTGAAATTGGCGGTGTTCGGCGTGTGGTATCTGGATCAGGCCCTGACTGTTTAGCTTGGCCCAGGCATCGTTCACCAGCTTACGCAGGTATAGCTTGTCCTCTGCCGTAAGCTGCGCCGCCGCCTCGTGCCAGAAAGCAACTTCGATGTGGTTGCGCAATTCAGTGAACGCCTCGAAGCGGTTCTTGTCCATTGCCAGCGCAAAAAGCAGACTCAGGCGGATGGCCGGCAGAAAATCGTACTCTTTGCAGCGAATCCCGGTACGAGGGCGCACTTCAACCAGCCCCAGGCTACGTGCCACTTCAAGCTGCTCTCGGAGTTTGCCGACGTTGATCTCAAGCTGCTGGCTCAGATCGGTCAATGCGGGCAGTTGATCGCCAGGTTTGAGGTGATTTTTGACAATGTAATCGAGGAGATCCGAATCCAGAGATTTGAGGGACATAAGCCGATCTGTTCTACTCTGATTGATCAGATGAATCAGAGCATTCAGATCATAGCACGCTTTGTGCAAAAGCACAAGCACCGACACTTGACCTCACCCCCAACCCCTCCCCACAAGATGGTTCAGGGGCAGGCAGGGGGGTGAAGTTGACCGGCTTCACGCTTCGGCCACCACCGGGTTCGAGAGCGTACCTAACCCCTCGATGGTGATGTCCACCACGTCGCCTGGGCGCAGGAAGCGCTGCGGCTTGCGGGCCATGCCGACCCCGGGAGGCGTGCCGGTGGAGACGATGTCGCCTGGCTCCAGGGTCATCACCTCGCTGAGTGCGGCCACGAGTTTGGGCACGCTGAAGATCAGGTTGCACGTATTGGAGTTCTGCAAAACCTCGGTACCGATGCTCAGGCGGATGGACAAATTGTGCGGGTCGCGGATTTCGTCGGCGGTGACGAGCGCTGGCCCCATCGGGGCGAAGGTGTCGAAGGTCTTGCCCATCGTCCACTGGCTGGTGCGGTTCTGGTAATCGCGGGCGCTCACGTCGTTGATGGGCAGATAGCCTGCTACATAGGACAGTCCATCAGCCTCTGAGACGTAGCGGGCGCGGCGGCCCACCACGAAGCCCAGTTCGGCCTCGTAGTCCACCTGGCTGGAGCCTTTGGGCAGGACGATGGCGTCGCCGTGCGCAATCACCGTGTTGTTGTACTTGGCAAAGACCACCGGATAGGTCGGAATGGCCTGGCCCGTCTCCGCCGCGTGGTCGCTGTAGTTGAGGCCGATGCAGATGATCTTGCCTGGGCGCGGGATCGGGGCGAGAATCTTGACCTCCGAGCGGGGATAGGCGGGCGCGGAGGTGAGCGCTGCCTGGGCGCGCTGGCGGGCCGGCTCGCCAGCGGCAAGGAATGTCACCATATCCGCCGCAAATTCAGCAGGCAGCGCAGCACTCAGATCAACGACGACTTCGGCCCCATTACGGCTATGGAGCGCGCCAAGATGGGTGACGCCGTTACGGCTAAATGTGACGAGTTTCATACAGTTCCCGGCTCCTCTGGTTAGTTGGGGATAGACGCGGCAAATGTTATCGCTGTGAGCCAAATCAGGCGATGGCGCGTTCTACGTCGATCCGGCCCTTGCGCACTGCCTCCCGGAAATGTTCGATGGTCTGACGGACACCTTCGCCAAGCGGCCTCCACCGGATCGCGCCGAGCAGACCTTGCAGCGGCCCCTCGTCCGGGGAAGCGGAAACGGGCAGTGGTGTCGGGTTGTATGTGATTTTCCCGGCCATCTCCGGGGCAGCCGCATTGATGGCGCTGACGATCTCTTCGACGGTGACGATATTGCCGCCTACATCATAGGCCGCCGCTCGCTCGGCTCTGGCGCGGGCCGACTGGATGAATACGGCAGCCATGTCGTCGGCGTGTTCCATGACCACTGTGCCGCCGAAAGTGATCTGGTAGGGGCGTCCGATGGCGGCGGCCAGCATGGCTTTGGTGGGCGTGGATGTCATACCCTGATCGCGTGCCGGGCCGTAAACGGTGTGCGGGCGCAGGCCGATAGCGTGCAGCCCGTAATCCTGGGAATAGATGCGAGCCATGCCCTCTTTGGCCTGCTTGTGGACGCCGTACAACGAGGACGTCTGAAAGCCCATCCCCGGCGGGCCGTAGACCGCCGCTGAACTGGCATAAACCAGCCCCGTGACCTGATCCATGTGCCGTTTGGCGGCTTCGAGCACCACCGCCATGCCGACCAGATTGACCTTTGCCCCCAACACTGGGTCAGCACGGACGAAGGGCACTTGAAAAGCGGCCAGGTGGACGATGTGGGTGATGCCGTTGTCGGCGACGGCGCGCTCAAACGCATCGAAATCGGTGATGTCGCCGGAAAGGAAGTTCACACGGGACAAAGCCGCGTCGTCCATGATCAGTTGCAGGCGGTGACGGCTGCTGCCCAGGTCATACGCCCAGACGGGCGTGCCCTCGTCCACCAGCCGCTTGACTGTCCACGCGCCGATACAGCCCAGTGCGCCCGTCACCAGGAAACGATCCGAAGTCATAATCTGGCACAAATCCTTTCACAAGTTAGGCAAAGAAGACGACTTGACAGGTAATCCCTGTCCATTGTAATATGCTCCCTGTAAATTGTTAACAAAAAACAGTTTGCGACGCAACATTTTTCCGGCCTGGCCCCAAGATGGCACACAAATGGCAGATACGCAAAAAGTCATCGATCTGGATAAGTCGCAGGTTCTGGCGCTCTACCGTCAGATGCTCGTCATCCGGCGCTGCGAGGAACAGCTTGCCAAGTCCTACGCCAACGGCTTGATCCCCGGCGCGTGCCACACCTACGTGGGCGAGGAGGCCGTCGCCACCGGGGTATGCGCGCATCTGCGCCCGACAGATGCCGTGTTCAGCACCCATCGCGGGCACGGTCATGCGCTGGCGAAGGGCGTCCCGCCCAGGGAACTGATCGCCGAATTGTATGGCCGGGTGACGGGCTGCTCGCGCGGGCGCGGTGGCAGTATGCACCTCTTTGCACCGGAAGTCGGCATGATGGGCACGAGCGGCATCGTCGGGCCGTGCATTTTGCAGGCAACAGGCGCCGGGTACTCGTTCAAACTGCGCGGCACGGACTCCGTCGGCGTGGCCTTCTTCGGCGACGGGGCCGTAAACAACGGAGCCTTCCACGAAGGGCTGAACCTGGCGGCGATCTGGGATCTGCCGGTGGTGTTCGTCTGCGAGAACAACATGTACGCCACCGAAGTACCCTTCGCCTACGCGACCCGCAACACCAACGTGGCCGAGCGCGCCAGGGCCTACGGCATCGCTGCCGTCGCGGTGGACGGCAACGACGTGCTGGCCGTCTACGAGGCGGCGGGACAGGCCGTACAGTGGGCGCGGAGCGGCGGCGGGCCGAGCTTGATCGAATGTAGGACGTACCGCACCCGGCCCCACGCAGAAGGGATGCGCGACGGCGGCTATCGCTCGCCGGAGGAGATCGAAGCCTGGAAACAGCGCGACCCGATCCTGCTGCTGCACGGGCGGATGCTCGACGCGGGGATCAGCACGGATAGCGACTTTGAGGCTATCGAAACCGAAGTGCGGGCGCTGATTGAGGAGGCACACCAGTTCGCCATAGGCAGCCCCTATCCCGACCCGGCGACAGTCAGCGATCACATTTTCAGCCAGCCGTGAAGTTATGTTACACAGAACCTCACCCCCGGCCCCTCTCCGCAAGCAGAGAGGGGAGAAATCCCGCGCTGTATTGCCAACCGGTTCCCCCTCTCCGAATTCGGAGAGGGGGTCAGGGGGTGAGGTGAAAAAGTGAGTATGAGTCCTATGCGTGAAATCACCTTTACCGTAGCGGCCCGCGAAGCGCTGGCCGAGGAAATGGCCCGCGATCCGTCGATCTTTGTGGTCGGCGAAGGCATTGGCAAGCGCGGCGGCAACTTCAACACGACGCTTGGCCTGTACGACCAGTTTGGCCCGATGCGCCTGTGCGACACGCCGATTTCCGAGCGCGGCTTCGTCGGCATGTGTACGGGCGCGGCCATGACGGGCGCGCGACCTGTGGTGGACTTCATGTTCTTCGACTTCATCCTGGACAGCCTGGGCGAGATGATCAACCAGGTCGCCAAGATGCAGTACATGAGCAGCGGGCGGCTGACGATGCCGATCCTCTTTCGCGGCTGCATCGGCGTGAGCGGTTCGTCTGCCACGCACCATTCCGGCAACTATTACCCGATCTTCATGCACCTGCCCGGCTTCAGGGTGGTCTTGCCCTCCACACCCTACGACGCAAAAGGCCTGCTCAAAACGGCATTACGCTGCAACGACCCGGTGTTGTTCCTGGAACACAAGGCATTGCTCAACCACAAGGGGCCAGTGCCGGAAGAAGAATATTTCATCCCGTTCGGGCAGGCGTCCATCGTCCACCAGGGGACGCAGGCCACCGTCGTGGCATTCGGCTCAATGCTGCGCAAGACGCTGGAGGCTGTCGCCGCCGTCGAGAAGGACGATTTTTCCATCGAGGTCATCGATCCGCGCACGCTCGCTCCACTGGATATGGAAACTATCCTGGAATCACTGCACAAAACGGGGCGGCTGCTGGTCGTGGACGAAACCTTTGCGCCCTGCGGCGTCGGCGCGGAGATCGCGGCACAGGTCATGGAGCACAGCTTTGACGACCTGGACGCGCCGGTGAAGCGGCTGAACGGCCTGCATACGCCCACGCCCTACAGCCCGCCTCTCGAAGCCGCCGTCGTGCCGAACGCAGCGGGGATCGAGGCAGCCATCCGCGATCTGCTGGCGGAATGATGTGAGGTCAAGTGATGGCTGTGGAAATCGTGATGCCGCGTCTGGGCTGGACAATGGAAGAGGGCGTGCTGGTCGAGTGGATCAAGCGCGACGGCGATGCGGTGTCGCCCGGCGAAATCCTGTTCACCGTAGAAAGCGACAAAGCGCTCAACGAGGTGGAGGCGTTTGAGGGTGGCATCCTGCGCATCCCGCCCGATTCGCCGCCCCCCGGTACGGCGATCAAGGTCGGCGGGCTGCTGGCCTATCTGGTACAGCCTGGCGAGCCTGCTCCTTTCGAGATCGGCGCGCAGGCTGGCGCGCCAATCGCGGCCTCGCCTGCCATTCCAGAGGCTGCCTCAATACCGGCTCGTATTCCGGCCAGCGATGCAGGCATCAGGAACGCAGCGCCGATCAGCCCGCGCGCGCGGCGTGTGGCGCGCGAATTAGGCGTGGACTGGCAGACACTGCGGGGCAGTGGCCGGACGGGGCGTATCGTGGAACGCGACGTGCGGGCTGCTGCGGCACCGTTGGAGTCACCTGCTTTGGTACGGGCTACGCCCCTGGCGCGACGGGTGGCGCGCGATCTGAACGTCGATCTGAGCCAGGTCGCGCCCGAAGCGGACGGCAAGCGTATCCAGCGCGCGGATGTGGAGCGAGCGGCTCGTTCGCAGGCCAGCCTCCCACCGTCCATACCGGGCACACGAATCCCGCTCTCGGGCGTGCGCCGCCTGACCGCCGAACGCATGGCCGCCAGCGCGCGCACTGTCGCCCCGGTGACGCTGACTACCGAGGTCGATGCAACTGAACTGGTGTATCTGCGAAAGCAGCTCAGGACGGATGCGGAACGGCAGGCGCGGCCTGTTCCAACCTATACTGACTTGCTGGTGAAGCTGTGCGCACAGGCCCTGGTCGAGCATCCGGCGCTGAATGCCCAATTCACCGACGAGGCGATTGTCCAGGCCGATGCGGTGCACATCGGGATCGCCGTCGATACGGAGCGCGGCCTGCTGGTTCCAGTGCTGCGCGATGTGCACCTCAAGCCCCTCCGGCAGATTGCGGACGAGTCGCGGGAACTGATCGAACGGGCGCGAACGGGCGTGCTTCAGGCCGACGAGATGCAGGGCAGCACCTTCACCATTACCAACCTGGGCATGTATGACATCGACGCTTTCACGCCCATCGTCAACTTGCCGGAGTGTGCCATCCTGGGCGTCGGGCGGATCGTGCCGAAGCAGGTTGTGATCGACGCAGAGGCGGGACGCCTGGCGATCCGGCACATGATGTTCCTGAGCCTGACGTTTGATCACCGCATCGTGGACGGCGCGCCGTCAGCGCGCTTCTTGCAGCGGATCAGGCAGTTTGTCGAGCAGCCGTACCTCTGGCTGGCGGGCTGATTAGCGAGCGCCGTCCAACGGCCAACCCTCGCTAAGGGCAGCCCGCAGCAGCTTGCCAGCCGCATTCCGGGGCAGCGAGTCGACAAAGCGGAATGCCGCCGGCACTTTGTAGCGGCCCAACCGCGCCGTGCAGAAGGCGCGCAGTTCATCGGCAGTGAGCGTGCTGTCCGGACGCAGTTTGACGGCAGCGACGGGAACCTGTCCCCAGCGCGCATCGGGTATCCCGGTCACGGCGGCTTCCTCGACGTGCGGATGCGAGAGCAGCACGGCTTCAACCTCGGCGGGGTAGATGTTCTCGCCGCCGGAGATGATCAGGTCGTCGCGGCGGGCAACGACGTACAGGTAGCCTTCCTCGTCCACGTAGCCCAGATCGCCGGTGTGGAACCAGCCATCCTGGACGGGCGCTGCGACGGAGCCGCTGCCCATGTAGCCAGAGGTCACGGTTGGGCCATGCACCACGATCTCGCCCACCTCGCCGGGCGAAGCTGCGCCATGATCCGTTTCGATGCGCAGCCTGTTCGGGAAAAGCGGCTTCCCCGCCGATCCGATCTTCCGCGATGCATCTTCCGGCGACAGCGTGGCAAACTGCGATGCCGTTTCGGTCAGGCCGTAAGTCTGCATCACCGGGACACCCAGTTCGGCGCAGCTTTCGAGCAGTGGGCGTGGGGCTGGCCCGCCGCCAAGCAGCACGCAGCGCAGCGACGATGGATAGGGCCGCCCGGCGCGCGCCTCGATCATGCGGCGCAGCATGGCGCTGACCACAGAAACCATCGTCGCGCCGTCCTCGTCGATAGCGCGGTTGACAGCTACCGGATCAAATGCTTCGTGGACGATGATCGCGTTGCCGTAGATGACGCCGCGCAGCACGATTGCCAGCCCGCCAACGTGGAAGAGCGGCAGACAGGCCAGCCATCTGTCCTCGGCATGGACGCCCAGGTTGAGGGCCGAGGCCATCGCGCTCCACCAGTGGTTGCCAAAGGTGAGCACAGCGCCTTTGGGCTTGCCCGTCGTACCGGACGTGTAAATGATGCTGTGCGCTGCACCAGGATCAACGTCGTCACAGAGTGGGCAGTCAGCTTCAGGCAGTTGGGCAAGCGCGGTTTCGCCGCCAGTCGGATAGTCGGCGCTCGTGGCGAGCCGCAAGCCGGGAAAGTCACGCGCGGCGGCACGGGCTGTTTCGGCATCGGGCGGGTCGTAGATCAGGTGCGTGGCCTGCACGTCGGCAAGCTGCCAGGCGATCTCGGCGGGCGCGAGCCGCGTGTTGAGCGGCACGAGCACTGCACCCAGGCGGCTGACGGCGTGGATCAGTTCGACAAAGCACGCGCCGTTCCGCATCAACAGCGCCACGCGATCATCTTTACGCACGCCGAACGCGCCCAGGCGCCGCGCGGTCTGCTCTACGCGCGCGGCCAGTTCACGAAACGTAAAGCGATCTGGCCCGGCGACAAGCGCCAGACGATCCGGCGTTGCCTGCGCGCGCTGGTTCAGCCAGGCGGGGAGGAGGGTCGTCACCGGAAGCGCACTTTCTACGGAAAGCGGGGGAATTTTTTGAAGTTGGGCTTGCGCTTTTCCAGGAATGCCTTCTGTCCCTCTTTGGCCTCGTCGGTCAGGTAATAGAGCAGCGTGGCATCCCCGGCAAACTGCTGCATCCCCATGGCGCCGTCGGCGTCGGCATTGAGCGCCGTCTTGAGGAAGCGGATCGCCATCGGGCTTTTTTCCAGGATTTCGCGCGCCCACTGTACGCCCGTCGCTTCAAGCTGATCCACCGGCACGACGGCGTTCACCAGCCCCATCTGGAAGGCTTCCTGGGCGTTGTATTGGCGGCACAGATACCAGATTTCGCGCGCCCTTTTATCGCCGACCATGCGCGCCAGCAGGGTAATGCCGTAGCCCGCGTCAAAGCTGCCGACTTTGGGGCCAGTCTGCCCGAAGATGGCGTTGTCGGCGGCGATGGTCAGGTCGCACACGACGTGCAGCACGTGCCCGCCGCCAATCGCGTAGCCCGCCACCAGCGCGATCACGGGCTTGGGCATCTGGCGGATCAGGCGCTGCACTTCGAGGATGTTCAGGCGCGGCACGCCGTCCTCGCCGACGTAGCCGCCGTGTCCACGCACGCGCTGATCGCCGCCGGAGCAGAAGGCCTTATCGCCCGCCCCGGTGAGCAGCACGACGCCGACGTTCGGGTCTTCTTTGGCGCACAAGAACGCCTTCAGCAGTTCACTGACCGTCTTGGGGCGGAAGGCGTTGCGCACTTCCGGGCGATTGATGGTGATTTTGGCGATTCCCTCGCCCCCGGAATCGACCTCGTAGAGGATGTCGGTGTAGTCGCCGACTTTTGTCCAGCTTATACCGCTATCAGACATGATAACCTCATCTCCACTATGGGCGACCAGATACGCCACATTCGGCCAGATGATCCAGCACCAGCCGCTCAAAGGCAGCAGGCTGTTCCAGGTGGACAGTGTGCCCGGCCCCGGGCACGATGGTAAGGCGTGCCTGGGGGAGCCTCTGTGCCATCGCCTGCCCGATGTCCACGAATTTTGGGTCGAGCGCACCCACCACCAGCAGCGTCGGCATGGCAACCCCGGCCAGCCGATCCCAGAGCGAGGGCTGCGCGCCAGTGCCCATGCCACGCAGCGAATTGGCTAATCCCCCGGCATTGTTCTGCATCCGCTGAGAGCGCAGCGCCGCCCGCGTCTGTGCGGGCAAATGGCGCTGGCTGGCAAACAGGGGCAGCTGCTCCCAGTTATCGACGAAAGCCGCCAACCCATCGCGTTCCAGCCGTTCGGCTAATGCCTCGTCCGCCGTCACCCGCTTGCGCCGTTCTTCGGAATCGGCAAGGCCCGGCGAGGCGCTTTCCAGGATCAGGGACGCCACGCGCTCCGGGTGCGCGACGGCGAAGGACAGCGCGACTCGCCCGCCCAGCGAGTAGCCGAGCAGGTGAACCCTATCCAGGCGGTAATGATCCAGGATGGCAGCCAGATCGGCGATGCAGCAGGCCATCCTGTAGCGCGCCGAATCCGCCGGAGCCGCCGACAGCCCGTGACCGAGCAGGTCGGGCGCGATCACCCGGTAGCGCCCGGCGAAGGTCGGCAGGTGCGCATCCCACGTCCGGGCGCTGCCCATAAAGCCGTGCAGCAGGACCAGCGGTGCGCCCGATCCCGACGTTTCGACGTTGATCAGCGCGTCATGGACAGTCAGGCACGCCATATGCCACCCGATCCAGGATGCCGACCAGCGCCGCCGAGACGGCTTTCCACACGGCGCGGTGCTGCTGGACGTTGCGCTCGCGGTTGGTCTGCACTTCGACGATGTGTAGCCCACTGCCATTGATGCCCTGCGTCACGGCCTGCCGGAAGCTGTTCCAGTCGGCAGCGTGGGTGTACGCGGCATCGTAGAGCGCCGCTGCCTGCCCGAAGTCCAGGCCGTGCGGCGTCCCGAACAACTGCTCAAAGTGTTCCGGGTAGGCGGCCTGCGGCAGAAACGAGAATATCCCGCCACCATCGTTGTTGATGAGCACGATGGTGGCGTTCAAGCGATGCAGTCTGGCAGCCATCAAGCCGTTCATGTCGTGGTAGAAGGCCAGGTCACCGATTACCAGGACAAGGGGAGCGCCATTCTGACTCGCCGCGCTGGCCCCCAGGGCGCTCGACACCACGCCGTCAATGCCATTCGCGCCGCGATTCGCCAGAAAGCGCAGCCTGCGCTCACAGCCTGCAAAAAACGTGTCCAGATCGCGGACGGGCATACTGCTGCTGGCGTAGAGCGTCGCGCCATCGGGCAGCACTTCGGCCAGTTCAGTAAACACACTGCCTTCAAAAAGATCGTCGAACGAGGCAAGCTGCTGCTCAATGACGGCGCGTGCGCCCTGGTCGAGCGCCAGCCAGTGGTCAAGCCAGGTGTGGGCGCCCGTCCCGTTCAGCGCGCCGAGTTGGTGCGCCAGGTCTTCGCAGAACAGCCGCGCATCCGCCCGGATCGCTTCGGAGACGATCAGGGCCGGGTCGCGCCAGGGATTGTCGCCGTCGATCAGGATTTGGCGCGCGGCGGCGTACCTGGTCAGGTATTGCGCCAGCGGCTTGGAGGTGGGCACGGCTCCGAAGCGCAGCACCACCTGGGGCGCAGCCCACTCCACGATGGCCGGGTCGCGCAAGAAGGCGTCGTAGGTGCTGATCACGTACTGGCGGTCATGCGGGCCACAGCGCACCTGCGAGAGCGGATCGGCCAGGATCGGATAGCCAAGCGCGGCAGACAGCCGGGCAACCGCCTCCGGGAAAGCCGGGTTGTCCTGTGCGCCACAGACGATCAGCCCGCGCTCAATGTTGGCGAGGTCGGCAGCCAGCCTGCCGATCAGTCTTGCATCGGCGCGGCGCAGCCCGGACGATACAACGGTATAAGGCGTGTGTTCAGGCCGGGCTACATCCGGCGAGGCTTCATCGCCGGGCAAGGGAACGAGCGGCTCACGGAAGGGGAAATTCAGATGGACGGGACCAGCCGTGCCCGCCAGCGACTCGGCAGTAGCGCGATTGGCAAGTGTCCGAATGTAGCGCAACATCTCCGGCGACGATTCGGGCAGCGCCACCTCCACGAACCACTTCACATAGGGGCCATACAGACGCAGTTGGTCGATAGTCTGCGGCGCGCCCACGTCTCGCAACTCCGCTGGACGATCCGCCGTGAGAACGATGAGCGGCACGCGGGCGTAATGCGCCTCAACAATGGCGGGCATGAAATTGGCCGCCGCCGTCCCGGAGGTGCAGAGCAAGGCTACAGGCTGGCGTGATGCTTTGGCGAGGCCAAGCGCAAAAAAGGCCGCCGAACGCTCGTCCAGGTGCATCCACACTTTGAAATCGGGAGAAGCCTTCGCCACTTCGGCGAAAATCATCGCCAGCGGCGTGGAACGCGATCCGGGGCAGATGCAGACGTGATGAACACCGGAACGTGCCAGTTCATCGACGAAGGCGCTAAGATAGCGATGCGCCGTGTGCTGAACCTGAGTGCCGACCACCATGTGCTTTATCCGATCCTCATTCGCCAGTCAGGGCCAGCAGCATCGGTCTGAGCTTGGCGCACGACTCGGCATATTCACGCTCAGGATCGGAACCAGCGACAATGCCGCAGCCCGCAAAGAGGAATGCCTCGTTCTGGTGAACCAGCCCGGAGCGAATGGCAACCGCCATTTCGCCGTTGCCCCGACCATCGATCCAGCCGATTGGCCCGGCGTACCAGCCCCGGTCAAAGCCTTCTCGCTCCCGGATCAGGGCCAGCGCCACGTCACGCGGGTGGCCGCCGACAGCGGGCGTCGGGTGCAGACGCTCCACCACGTCCAGGAGGGTCACACCCTGGCGGAGCGTGCCCGACAGCGGCGTGTGAAGGTGCTGCACGTTTTTCAGCTTTAGCAGGGTGGGGGAAGGCGGCACGTGCAACGTCTCACACAGGTCGCCAAGCCCATCGAGCAAGGCCTGCACGACGACCATATGCTCGTGCTGATCTTTGGCGCTGTTCAGCAGTTGCGCGCCCAATGCGTTGTCTTCGGCTGGCGTTGTGCCTCGCCGTGCCGAACCTGCCAGACCCATCGCGCTGAATTGGCCGTCGTTCACCTTCGCCATCCGCTCCGGCGTTGCGCCCAGAAAGCACCGTTCGCCACGCGCAACAGCAAAAATGAAACAGTCCGGGTAATGGCTGGACAGCCTTTCAAGGGCCTGGGCTGTGTCGAATGGCTCCGAGGCTTGCAGGCGCACGGTGCGGGCCAGCACAACTTTTTCAAGTTTCGACTCGGCAATATCGCGCGTGGTAGTGCGTATCCGGGCCTGCCAAGCATCTGCCGGCTGCAATTCGTGCAGGTCGGCCCGTACCCTGCCTGCCCTGTAGCGCGTCAGCGTGGGCGCCGCCAGTTCCTCGTAGAGCGCCACCGTCGCGGCAATCTCAGCATCGAGATCGGAGTCCGGCCCGGCCATGACATTGCAGGTCAGCCACGCCGTGCCATCGCGCAGCGTCAGCATCACGCTCGGCAGTACCATCCGTCCATCTGGATAGCCTTGCCAGAGATCGCTGTGGGGGTGCTGTGGGTCGAAGGCGAACCCACCGAAGAATAGAGGCCCCAGGCCCGGCAACCTGCCAGGGGCCTCCACAATCGCCCGGTCTGAGAGAAGCCGCCAGGCTGTCCCGACTTGCCGGAATCGGGACTCCTCAACGGCATCCAGCGCCTGGGTGATGCCCAACCCGACGATGGTCAACCCCTCGTCAGGATGCGACCAGAAGAACCGATCTGAGACTTTCAGGCCAGCCCGTTCGTACAGGTCGATGGCGTCCAGTGCTTCGATTTCGTCTGTAATACTGACCAGCGTGGGCTGGCCCTGTCGTTTCGCCCTTTGTGCCCCGTCTCGGAGCATTGCACGCAAATCAGATTTGACAGCCGGACTGAGAATAGTCCCCACTTATTCTTCTCCACCCGATTGATTGTAACTTTCAGAACAATCTAAAAGAATTGTAAGATAAGTTGTGATGAATGTCAATGGGTTACGGGGCCGTTATCGGGCACAAACCTGAGAGCGGGAGCCAGAATCCCGGTAAATGAGAGAGTCATGAAAAGGCCCATCCCAGCCCGGTACGCCCATCGCTGCCGGGCTATGTGCTTGGCTGCAACGTGATCCGGTCTATTTCCGCAAGGTCGGCTTCGGTCAGCGGCCACCGCGCGGCAACATTGGCCTGCACCTGCTGTGGGGTCATGGCGCCCGCAATGACGGACGCAACGGCGGGCCGGCACAGCAACCAGCTAAAAGCCAGTTCCAGGATGGTATGGCCGCGCGATTCGGCAAAGCTCACCAGCGCCTCGACCAGCGACAGGTTGCGATCCTGGAGCCATTTGGCCGCGTAGTCTGACCCACCCATCGTGATGCGCGTTTTGCCCGGCATAGGCTGGCCCTGGCGATACTTGCCCGTGAGCAACCCGACGGCCAGCGGGTAATAGGGGATGAAGGCCATTCCCAGGCGCTGGCATTCCGGCAAAACTTCCGCTTCGGGATCGCGCTTGAGGAGGCTGTACTCGTTCTGGACACTGACGAAGTGTGCGACGTTGGGTACCGCAGCGGCCTCTCGAATCTGCTCGGCGGAGAAATTTGAACAGCCGATCTCACGAACCTTGCCGCTCTGCACCAGTTCGGTGAGCGCACCCAACGTCTCGGCAATGGGTACGTCCGGATCGGGCGAGTGAAGCTGGTACAGGTCGATGTAATCCGTTCCCAGGCGGCGCAGGCTGGCCTCAACCGCCCGCCGGATGTAAGCGGGACTCGCGCCCTGTCCCTGCCCTTGCATCTGGCTACCGAATTTGGTGGCGACGATCACCTCTTTGCGGCGCTGGCCGAGTGTACGCCCAAGATACTCCTCGCTCTGCCCGTTGCCATAGACATCGGCGGTGTCGAAAAAGTTGATCCCGGCATCCAGTGCGGCCCTGACCACTGCCGCCGAACCGTCGAAATCGAGGCGACGCCCGAAATTATTGCAGCCCAGTCCGATCACCGACACATTGAGTGAGCCGATCTTTCGCGTCTCCACTGGTAGATTGCTCCTTAGGAGGTGAAGAAATCAAGATGCGCTTCTTGTGCTTTTCAAAAGGTGATTCACGTATTGGAAGATATGTCCGGTGGAGATATTACCCGATTCGGGCAAATGTGGGGGCAAGTGGCGGCGAAGGCCAACGCCCTGCGGCACCGAAAGCCGAATTCAGCTCAGAGCCTGCACAATTTGCCGCTGCCAGGTCGTGCCAGAATCGATCCGGATAGCCAATTGGGGCGTTATCCAACCGCTATTGGGGATCGGGAAACGGGACGCCGAGCTTTTCCGTCCAGGGCTGTAAGGCCCGGAGTATGGTGGGATACAGCGCGACGCCGTTCTGCAACTGCTCGGCCCGCAGTTGAAGCGCCCGGCTTCCGGGCAGGCGTACCGGTGGGTCGCCCGGCCTCGTCCGGTTGTTCCGTGATGCCTCGGCAAGCCAGGTTGTCTCGCGGGTGAAGTTGGCGCGCCCGCCAAAGGCTTCCGGGTTGATGATTTGCAGAAACACCGAAGCGCCCCATTGTTTTGGCTGCTCGGCGCGCCCCTGCCCGGCCAGCGCCGAGGTGAGCGCCTCGACCAGCAGCCCCAGAGCGAAACCCTTGTGGCCCGTATCCAGCCCGCCCAATGGCAGGATAGTGCCCGGCGGATCGGCGGACAGATCGGCGGGGTTGTCGCTCAGGTTGCCCTGGCTATCCAGCAGCCAGGGATGCGGAAGGCGCCGGCCCTCCTGCTGATAGCGCGAGACCAGGCCCATCGTGGTCGTGGACATGCTGATGTCCAGGATGATGGGATCGCCCTGCGTCGGGATGCCCGCCGCCAGCGGGTTGGGCGTGTAGAGGGGTTCCAGGCCACCGAAGGGCGCGACGGCCCTGACGCTCGGATCGGAGCTTGCCAGCAGCAGAAATAGTCCCCTATCCGTTGCGCGCTTCGGATAGGCGGCCAGACAGGCGATGTGGTGGCTGCGCCGGATCGCCACCGTCACGACAGGGTGAGTTCTGATACGCTCGCAGGCCAGATCGATAGCCCTGACCACCAGCCAGGGGCCGGGCAGGTAGCGTCCATCCCAGGTCACAGCTGACCCCTGGTCGGCAATGATCTGCGGATCGCCTTCGCGCAGCATGGAACCAGCTTCCAGCGCCCGCAGATACCCGGCCAGCAGTTGCAGACCATGCGTGGTATGGCCCATCAGATCGGCCTCCACCAGGATTTCGGCGACAATGGCGGCACGCTCGGGTGGCAGCCCGGCTCGCTGCAAGAGCGTCGAGGAAAACGTGACCAGTGACCGTGCGGAATAGCGGGCTGGAACTTGGCCGTTGCCGTTCATGAGAATCGCGTGCTCACCCTTTCTGGTGGTCGCCGTTTGGCCGGGTTGAAATTGGCTCTGGTGCTGTCTGGCCGTCGTCACCTGCGATTTGAAGTGCCCGTTCGATTTCTGCGCCGCCTATCTGCCTGTGGGACTGCAATAGCTCCAACACCGTCAGGAGGCGGGTGGTTGGAGAATACACTTTTTGAGTCCCCTTCCGGATCAGGGCGTATTCTGTCCCAATCGCGTCTTATATTCAAGAGTAGAAGGCTATTGCGGCACTTTGATCTAAAATCGAAGCGCTAACCAGGAGGGCAAATGATGGTAACGAGGCCGGACATTGCAAACCAGCGACTATACAACCAGCACCTTGCGGGGATGCCGTCTGATAAGCCGCGTGACGTTGTGGCGTGGTTGGGCGCTGTCCAGGCCCAGGACTTCGCGGGCGCAAAATGGGCGCTTGGCCTGCGTTCGCAGAGCATGACAGATACCAAAGTGGAGCAAGCCTTTGCGGAAGGGGCATTCCTGCGTACCCACGTCATGCGCCCTACCTGGCATTTCGTGATGCCTGCCGACATTCGCTGGCTGCTCGAAATGACCGCGCCGCGCGTCAATGCGGTGAACGCTTCCATGTATCGCAAGCTCGAACTGGAGGAGGCGGTGTTCAAGCGGAGCAATGCAGCGCTGACCCAAGCGTTGCAGGGCGGCAAGCAGCTTACCCGGCGGCAACTGGCGACTGTGCTGGGGCAGGCTGGTATTGCCGTGGGCGACACCGTGCGGTTGAGCTTGCTGATGATGCGCGCCGAACTGGACGCGGTGATTTGCAGCGGCGCGCGGCATGGCAAGCAGTTCACCTACGCACTGCTTGAGGAACGCGCGCCACAAGCCCATCGTTTGACGCGAGATGAAGCGCTGGCCGAACTTACGAAGCGGTACTTCACCAGTCACGGCCCGGCGATGATCAAAGACTTCGCCTGGTGGTCAGGGCTGACGGTAGCGGATGTGAAAGCGGGTCTTGAGTTGGCGAAACCGTATGTCGTGCAGGAGAAAATCGACGGCCACCCCTATTGGCGTGCGTCGTCGACGCCAGCCATTACCAATACAGCGCCGCGCGCGCTGTTGCTGCCGCCCTACGACGAGTACACGATTGCCTATAAGAATCACAGCGCTATCCTTGAGCCGATGTACGTGGAAGTAGCAAAAAGCTCCTTGTACGGCGGTGTGACGGTCATCGACGGTCAGGTGATAGGCAACTGGAAGCGCACCTTCCGCAACGGCGCGGCAGTCATCGAACTCGCGCCATACCGCCCATTGACCCTCGACGAACGGGACGCGCTTGCTGTGGCCGCGCAACGGTATGGAGAATTCCTCGAAATGCCGGTGGAAGTGATGCAGGCTGCTGCACGGTAAGGAGAAGCGCTGGTTTACTTCACCCCCTGACCCCCTCTTCGCTTCGCAGAGAGGGGGAACTGGTCAGCGTGTGCCAAATCCCCTTGTTTGTCGCCAATCTCGGAGAAACGCGGATAATCATCTTTTGGGTTGTCCTGATCGCGCCAGTAATCTTGCGCGAGTCGCTTTAGCGTTCTGGCAGGGCGCGGTTATCTGAACTGAAGAGGTTGAAACAAACAACGTTGCTTCGCACCATCCATCTTCCGCAGACGCGGACCGTCACAGCAGCATTCCTGGCATTTGTGGGTCTGGGTGTGGCATCGGGGCTATTGGGGCTGGCCTGGCCCTCGATGCGGCAGCAGTTCCACCTGAGCCTGGATGCGGTCAATGTGCTTTACCTATTCTCGACCATCGTCTACAGCCTGACAAGTTTCTACATTGGCCGCCTGATGGCACGCTTTGGCAGCGGAACAACCCTGCTGGCCGGGGCGACCATCATGGTGGGCTGCCTTTTGGGGATCGCCATCTCGCCAACCTGGGCGCTGGTGATCGCCTTCAGCACCATCTCTGGCCTGGGCAACGGCATCGTGGACGCCGGGTTGAATCTGTACGTGGCGACCTATCACACGCCGCAACAGATGAGCTGGCTGCATGCCTGTTTCGGCATAGGTATTACCGTCGGCCCGCTGATCATGACCTTCGCCCTTCAACAGGCGCTCGGCTGGCAGTTCGGCTATGCCATTGTGGGCACACTGCTGATCCTGCTTGTGCTGCTGTTCGCCTCTACGCGCCACCTGTGGCGGAATGAAGGGCTGCAAACTGCCGAAAACGAACCAGTGCGCCGCGCCGGATTCGTGGAGACGCTGCGCACGCCTGTGGTCTGGCTGAGTATGGCGACTTTTCTGGCTTATGTCGGCATGGAAATCGGCATCGGCCAGTGGGCCTACACGCTGCTGACCGAATCGCGGCACATGCCGCCGGAAATGGCCGGACCGTCGGTCAGTCTGTATTGGGGCACATTCGCCGGAGGGCGCTTTCTGTTTGGCCTCATCGCCAACCGCTTTCGCACCTCGTCCGTGCTGCGCGTCTGTATGCTGGCGACGATTGTGGGCGTGGTGCTCTTCTGGTGGAATCCGGCAGATGCAGTCGGCATCCTGGGATTGGTCGTGACGGGTGCGGCGCAGGCTCCCATTTTCCCGCTGTTGATGTCGGATACGGCGCAGCGCGTCGGGGCAGAACACGCCGAAAATGGCATCAGTATGCAGATGGGTGCAGTTGGCATCGGGACGGCCATTTTGCCCGGCCTGATCGGAACCATCGGCAAGAACCTCGGCCTGGAGACGATGGCTGCCTCTTTTGTCGTGATGAGCCTGGTGGTTTTCGGTTGCTACCAACTGACCGCCCTGGTGCGTGCCAGGCAGCCAGCGCTGATCCGGGCGGGAGGGTAACAGCCGCGAGCGGCCTGGCCTCATTGGGGCAGTCCTTTTGAAAAGCAGGGCGAGATTTTCTCAGGTGATCTCGTACCGGAGCGGTTCGTAGGCCAGGAAGCGCACAATCTCTCCGAAATCTTCCGAGCGATCATCGGGCAGCGAGCCGACGGCGACGTGCGGCGTCAGCAGCAAGTTCGATTCCGGATCGCGCGCCAACTGCACTAACGAGTGCGTGGGTTGGAGCGGCTCGTACTCATAAGTATCCAGGGCCGCGCCCGCCAGTTTTTTGGCCCGCAGCGCCTCGACCAACGCCTGCTCGTCGATCACGCTGCCACTGCCCAGGTGAACCAGCACGGCGGACGGCTTCATCAGCGCGAACGTCCCGGCGTGGATGCTCCGATCCGTCGTTGCGGAAAACGGCAGCAAGCTGACCAGCACGTCCGCCTGCCGGACGCATTCCAGCGAGTCGGCATAGCGCAGCCACAGTTCACGCTCCACGCTCTGCGGGTAGCGCTCGCGTTTGTTATAAAAAATGGTCTTGGGCCGGAAGCCTTTGAGCCGCCGTGCCAGTTCCACGCCGATCTCGCCCATGCCCAGAATAGCAACGTTCTTCTGGATCAGTCCGCCGATGTCGTTGTAGCCCATCCAGTTGACCGAAAACGTATTTTCGTCGGTGCGGCGCGCCTCCCTGCCGTGATTGGCGGCGTTGGCGGCGGCCAGAGATCGGCCCAGGTGTTTCAACACAGCCAGGATCATCATGACGGCGTGTTCGGCGCAGTGGATGGTCATCAGCACGGGTTGGACGGAGACACGCGCACCCGTCGCCTTTGCCGCCTCCACGTCGATGTCGTAACTGAGCGATCCCAGGCGCACAATGAGCTTCAGTCGGATAGCCGCTTCGAGCATTTCCGCTGTGACGGGCTGGTTGCGCTCCGAGATCAGGAAATCGATGGTGGGCAGCAGCGCCATCAATTCGTCTTTGGGAGGGCGACGCTTCATGATCACGTCCAGGCCCGGCGGCGCGGACTTCAGCGCCGCGCGCTGGTGGCGCTCACCTCGATCCGTCAGGAAGAGTACGCGCGGGTTGGTCACTTAACACTCCTACGAAGATTGGTTAATCACGGCGCGAGCAGCGTCAGCCTATCGAGCAGCAGCGGCAGGCCCACGACCTCGTGCCAGCGGCCCTCGTCGCTCGCCAGCGCTCCGTAAGCATCAACGCTCAGGCCCGACACGAGCGCATCCTGGGCCAGCGCGGCCATGTTGCTTTCCGCCAGGACGATGAACGGATATGCCTGATCCTTGCCGAGCGGTTCCACGTCGGGCGGGCGCGCAAACACGCCGCGCCGCATGTCGTCCAGCGAGGGCAGACCAACGTAGTCAGCGGCGAACGGTCCACCCACGACCTCGATCACGATCACTTCCAGGCCGCCGACTTCCAGCGCGTGCAGCCGTTCGATAAATCCGCCGATCCTGACCCGACCATCCCAGTCCAATTTGAGCGATTGAGGTATTGCTTCCCAGATTGCCAGCATCGGGCCATTGGGTGCGCCCCAAGCCAACCGTAATGAGCCATCTGGCGCAACGTCCAAGCTGAAAAGGCCATTTTTGCCTCTTGTCTGCGCCGAGGCATTCTCGGTGACGACGTACAGCATGTCCCGGGCATAGGCCGGAAGGCGGAGATCGGCGGTAAGCTGGCCGTCTATCGGCATGGTCGGCCCGTTACAGGTGGCGCAGGTCGTCTACGGTGATCCAACCGGCGCGCAGGGCCATCAATGCCGCATCGGAGCGGCTCTTGACCTTGAGCTTGTCGATAATGCTTTTCAAGCGTTTGGTGACAGTGGCCTCATCAATGTGCAGCCTTTCCGCGATCTGGTCGTTTTCTTCGATGCCCGCCGCAATGCAGCGCAGCACGTCGTGTTCTTCTTCGTTCAGCGGGTCAACCTCGTTCATGTTGCGCAGTCCATCGACGATCCGCTCCGCAATGCCCTGGCCGAGCACCATCCCGCCCGCGTACACGTCCCTGACGGCGTTGACGATCTCCTTTTCGGTGGCCGTCTTCAGGATGTAGCCGTTCGCGCCTGCCCGCAGCGCCCGCATGATGTACGGCGTTTCGTCACGGCCTGTCAGCACGAGCACTTTCGTCTTCGGGTTGTCCTGCTTGATCTGCGGCAGCGCCTGCAAGCCCGTCACATTGGGCATGTTCAAATCCAGCATCACCACGTCGGGCTTGTGTTCGCGCGATAGATCTATGGCCTCCTGACCGTCGCTGGCTTCCCCAACTACCGCAATGTCGCCGCTCAATTCCAGGTAGGCGGCCAGCGGCGCGCGCAGGCTCACGTGATCATCGGCCAGCACGACGCGAATGTGCGGGCCTGTTGGCTCGACGGCGGGCGCGCCGGGCTGCATGGTCGCCCTGACGTGCGCGCTCGCGCCGCCGTTCGCCAGTGCTGCGGCCATGTTTGCCGCCGTCTTGAAGCGGTTATCGGGCTGCTTTTCGAGCGCCTTGAGGATCACGTTTTCGAGCCACTGCGGCATATCCCGCGCAAACTCGCTAGGCGGCACGGGCGGCTTGCTGACCTGCTGCAAGAGAATGGAGGCAATGTCGTCGGCGTCGAAGGGCAGCACGCCGGTGATCATTTCGTACAGCACAACGCCCAACGAATACAGATCGGTGCGCGGGTCGAGCGGCTTGCCCTGCGCCTGTTCGGGCGAGAGATAGGCGGGCGTGCCAATGATTGAACCCATAGCGGTCAGGCGTTTCTGACCGCCCTCCACCGGGATCGCCAGCCCGAAGTCCATGATCTTGATGCCGCCCTCCTCCGTGACGTAGATGTTGGCGGGCTTGATGTCGCGGTGGATGATCCCGGCGCGGTGGGCATAGTCCAGTGCCAGGCAAATTTGCTCACCCAGGCGCGCCACCACGTCGGGCGCGGACGGGATAAATTCATAAAGCGGCTTGCCTTTGACCAGTTCTACGACGATGTAGCTGATGTCGCCATCCTTGCCCACATCATAGATGGTCATGATGCTCGGATGGTTGAGCCTGGCAGCGGAGAGCGCTTCTCGCTCGAAGCGCTGGCGGGTCGTGGCGTGGACGTGCGGCAACAAAATCTTAATGGCTACCGTGCGGTGCAGGCGCAGATCCGTACCCCGGTAAACTGCCGCCGTCGCGCCCTCACCGATCAGCTCTTCAACCAGGTAGCGATCATTTAATTTCTGCTCGGACATATGCCTTAACTGCCCCAGGTGATAGGCGAATATGAATGGGTCGATGCTACTGCTTACAGGCAAGTGTACAGGATGTCGGCCAGTGTGCCAATTATTGCCGCCGGGAGAGGCTCTTTTGCAACGCGACGACTTCCGAGGGCGTCAGGTCGCGCCACTGGCCCGGCTGTAGCCCGGCCAGCGTGATCGGCCCGATGGCGCTGCGCACCAATCGCAGCGTCGGGTGGCCGACGGCGGCGGTCATGTGGCGCACCTGGCGATTGCGGCCTTCGGTGATCGTCAGGCGCAGCCATGCAGTGGGCACATTCTTGCGGAAGCGGATCGGCACGGGGCGTTCCGGCAGATCAGGCGGCGCGGCGAGCAGTTCAACCTGCGCAGGACGAGTACGCCCATCCTTGAGATCGACTCCGGTTCGCAAGCGCTGCAACGCGGCTTCGTCGGGGATGCGTTCGACCTGCACCAGATAGGTGCGGGGGTGTGCAAAAGCCGGGTCGGTCAGCCGCGTGTTGAGCGATCCTGAATCGGTGAGCAGTAGAAGGCCCTCGCTGTCCCGATCCAGGCGGCCAGCGGTATAGACACCCGGCACGTCGATGTAATCGGCGAGGGTGGGACGACCCTCGGCGTCGGTGAACTTGGTCAGGACGCCATAGGGTTTCCAGAAGCGGATGACGCGCACTCCCGTTTTACCTCACACCCGTGCAGCGATGTAGGGCGTAACGCTCCACGGGCTGGATTTTTGCCGTAGAACTATAGATAAACTGCTGTACAATAGAGACAGGTCATACAAGAGGTAAGTTATGGAACGCTATTCCTTGCGAGAGGCTCAGGATCGCCTGCGACAATTGATCGATGACGCTCGACATGGCAAGACGGTGCTGATTCTGGATGAAAATGAACAGGCAGTACAGCTTGTACCTGTGACAACCACGCAGAAACCCCGTAAGGCTGGCACTGCGCGCGGGCTGGTGAAAATGGCTCCAAATTTCGATGAACCTCTGGCTGACTTCGATGAATACATGACATGATGTACCTCCTCGATACGCATACCTTCCTCTGGTTTATCAACGATGACGATGCGCTAAGTGTCCCTGCAAAGACTTTGATCGAAGACCCGGAGAATATTATCTATTTAAGTGCCGCAAGCCTGTGGGAAATAGCCATAAAGGTCAGCTTGGGTAAATTGGAAGTGCCTTCACCGTTCACCGAATTTATCACGGAACAACTGCGCGAAAATTACATTGCGTTCTTGGCAATCGAAATCGAGCATATTGGGCGGGTGGTGACGCTGCCCTTTCATCACCGTGATCCGTTTGATCGCCTACTCATCGCGCAAGCCTTGAGAGAGGACTTGCCCATAATCAGCAGAGACGAGATTTTCGACGCCTATACGGTCAAGCGGCACTGGTAAGCGAGATAGTCCCATTCGCCACCCTCGCCTGAAATACTGTCTCCCCTCACAAATCGAGCAGCCGCTTGTAATCTTCCGGCAGGTATGGTGCAAGCGCATCGGTAAAGCCCGGATACATCGGAGCGTCCGCACCGCCCAGGTCAGGGATGCCGCCGCGCAGGATGACCGATCCCTTGAGGCACACCCCAATCGTTACGACGGAGCTATCCGCACGTGTGATCGACAGCCGGACGTGATCGGGGCAGGTGTTATCGGGCGCGACGGTCTTGACCGACACGTTGAACGCCTCGGCAAACTTGTCCAGATCGCTGCCCGTCAACTGTTGGGCACGCACGTAGTTGCCCGTCGCCGGATCGCGCACGTCAATTTGCAGCACAGTCATGCCCGCCAACCCGGCGCTGATATACGGATTGATGTACTTGCCGATGCTGGCGGTATCTACGGTGGGCGTTGCCGTCGGCAGCGGCGTGCCGATCACCACCGGAACCGTCGGGTTTTCGGCGGCTTGTGGGGCGGAGGGCGGGGGCGGCGGGGCCATAACGAGCAGCAGACAGGCTACGCTCACCGCGCCCAGGCAGATCAGCGCAGCACAGCCCGCGCCAAGCAGCAGCAAGAGCGTCTGGTTGTCCAACCCGTAGCGTCGGGTCGGGAGAGGCGGCGGCGGAAGCGGTTCGTAATTTTGCTGGTTCAAACTTCGGACTCTCCGCGCTATAATGCTGCACATGAATGCAGGCGCAACGTCGCAAGTGCATAATAGCCCAGATTGCAGCAAAGTCAAAGGTTGCCAGTCCATCGATTTGGCTACGGAAACACGCCGAGCCGTTGAGAGAGGGTTTGCCAATGTTACCGGAACAGATCGAGCGCCAACTGGATCGCGTCCTGCTGTCGGTGACGAAGCCGGGGCGCTACGTGGGTGGCGAGTACAACAGCGTGGTCAAGAACTGGGATGAGATACCGTTCCACGCAGCGCTGGCCTTCCCGGATATTTACGACCTGGGTATGTCCAACCTGGGTCTGATGATCCTGTACGGCGCGTTGAATGACCAGCCGGACATGCTGGCCGAGCGTGTGTTCAGCCCCTGGCTGGACATGGAAGAAGTCATGCGGCATGAGGGTATTCCGCTGTACAGCCTGGAAAGCAAGCACCCCATCCGCGATTTTGACTTGCTGGGCATCAGCCTGCCCTACGAACAGCTTTACACCAACGCTGTCAACCTGCTCGACCTGGCGGGGATGCCGATCCTGGCCGAGGAGCGCGACGAGTCGTACCCGCTGGTCATTGCAGGCGGGCACGCCTGTTACAACCCTGACCCGATGGCGGATTTCATCGACGCCTTCGTGATCGGCGAGGGTGAGGAGATCATCGTCGAAATTGCCCGCGAGTTGATGGCAGTGCGTGGCCTGCCCCGGCGCGAACAACTGCGGCATCTCGCCCGGATTGAAGGGCTGTATATTCCGCGCTTCTACGACGTGGCCTATCACGAAGACGGCACGCTGCGCAGCGTCAGGCCAAACGTGCCCGAAGCGCCGCCCAAAGTGCTGAAACGGATTGTGCCCGTGCTGCCCAGGCCGTTCACCAAGTTCCTGGTTCCAAACGTCGATACCGTTCACAACCGCGCGCCGATTGAGATTATGCGCGGCTGCACGCGCGGCTGTCGCTTCTGCCACGCCGGGATGGTGACGCGCCCGGTGCGCGAACGACCCGTCGAGGAGATCGTGGCCGCCGTTGACGAGATCATGAAAAACACGGGCTTTGAGGAGATCGGCCTGCTCAGTCTGTCCTCGTCGGACTTTGGCGAGGTCAAGCGGCTGGTGCGCGAGATCGGCGACAGGTGGGGGTCGAAGGGCCTGAGCATCAGCCTGCCGAGCCTGCGCATCGAGACGATGAGCGCCGACCTGATGGATGCGCTGCGCGATACGCGGCGCGGTGGCTTCACACTGGCGCCGGAAGCAGCCACCGAGAAGATGCGCGACATCATCAACAAGTACGTGCCCGACGCACAGGTATTGGAAACGGCGCACGAGATTTACAAGCGCGGCTGGCGCACCATCAAGCTGTATTTCATGATCGGCCATCCGAGCGAGACGCTGGAAGACGTGCAGGCCATCTGCGATCTGTCGAAGGCGGTGCTGCGCGAGGGTCAGAAGATTCACGGCGCTAAGGCCAACGTCAACGTCGGCGTCAGCACGTTCATCCCCAAGCCGCACACGCCCTTCCAGTGGGTCAGCGTGGACACGCTGGATCAGATCGTTGCCAAACAAAAGCTGCTTCAGGAACAACTGCGTGGACACGGCCTGCGGCTGCGCTGGAACAACCCGCAGGAGACCCTGCTCGAGGCATTCCTCAGTCGTGGGGATCGGCGGTTGGGCAAGGTGATCCGCCGGGCCTGGGAACTGGGCGACAAATTTGATGCGTGGCAGGAGCAGTTCAAGCCGGAAGCATGGCGGCAGGCGTTCGAGGAAAACGGCCTGACGATGGCGTTCTACACGCACCGCCCGCGCCCCATCGACGAGCTTTTCCCCTGGGATCACATCGACGTGGCCGTCAAGAAGAAGTTCCTGGCCGAAGATTACCTGATGTCGCAGCGCGGCGAAACGCGCGTGGACTGCCGCAACCAGTGCTTCGCCTGCGGCATTCTGCCCAAGTTTGCCAAAACACGCAGCGAAACACCCGCCGAAGCCTGGGAATGCCCGCCCGTCGTGCCCAAGCACCTGCGCGGCAAGCAGGTCGGCGAGGTCATCCCGCTCATGGCGAATTGATGGCGGTTGACCTTACCCCTTAGCCCCCTCTCCAACTGGAGAGGGGAATCGAGGGGCGTAACTTGTACCAGTACGCCCAGACCCGCACGCAATAAGGAACAATAATGATGCCAGTTGAAGTCACAATCGAAAGAGAGGGGCGGGTGACAGTGGCGACCTACCTGGAGCCGCTCGACATGAAAGAAATTGTCGAGGCCAATGACAAAGCGACGCGGGAATTTCTACAATTCGCCACGAAGCCCGTACATTCCATTCTCGACCTGACACGAGTGCATAAATTACCCTCAAACATGCTCAGCAACAGCCTGAGCATGGCGAAGAAACTGCATCCGATGGTCGGTGCGCTGGTCGTTGTGTCCGAAAGTTCATTTATCAATGCGATGTCGGCCATCCTCAGCAAAACGCCACTAGGCCGGAAAGTGATCACCTGCAAGACGATTGATGAAGCGTGGGAAGTCGTGGATCGCCTGCTGGCCGAAGAGAGCGCCCAACCCAACATCTCCTCGGATGCTTCCTGATCCCGGGCGAATGGATCGGGGAAGCGTCGCGCGTCTGTCACTACCATGAACCAATCCAGCCTGAAACGGCAGCTAGGCGCGATCGGCTTCTTTGTGCTGCTGGCATTCCTGGCCCTGTATTGGCCCCTCTTCCACCTCAGCACGCACGTGCCCGGCGACTCGACCACCGATTACTTCCATTTCCACTGGAATTACTGGTGGATTCGCCATGCGCTGACGACAGGCGTGAACATCTACGAAACCAATTTTGTGATGTTTCCTTTTGTTTCCAACCTGGCGCTCCATACCCTGATCCCGTTCTGGTTTCCGGTGTGGGCGGTACTGGAACCCCTGCTCGGTACGGTGGCTGCGATGAATATTATCTTCGCCATAGCGATGGCGTTGATCGGCTACACGTTCTTTCTGCTGCTGCGCCGCGAAGGTGTTCCTGCCGGATTGGCCCTGATCGGCGGCGCAGTGCTGCAACTGACGCCTGCCGTCCTCGGCGCAATTGTGTGGAGCGATCTGAATTATGCCAGTTTCTTCTGGCCCGCCTTACAGCTCCTGATCTGGGGGCAGGTCGTGCGCAGCGTACACGATCCCCGGCGGTGCTTGCTGTGGGGAGTGGTGCAGGGATTGGCCTTCTACGCGATGGCGATGACGGACTTCCAGTACCTGCTGTATTCGGTCTTCCTGCTCGTGCCCTACGGCGTGCTGACCCTGATCGAAGCGCCGGACGGCGCAGCGCGGCTGCGCCTGGTGCGGTCTGGAATTCTGGCAGTGAGCCTGATGCTGGTTTTGCTGTGGTTGGTCGGGCCGCTGCCGTACCTGCTGAAGTTTGACCGCTCGACACTCCGCCCGCCCCCAGCAGAACGGGTGCATAGCTTGCCGTTTCCGGCGGGTTACTTCCTGCGCTTTGACGATTACCGGGCAACGATCACGCTTGGCTCGTTCGTCGTGCCGATCATGCTGCTGACGCTGGTCGCCAGTTTGAGCGTTTCACGCAAGATGCGCCGCTGTGAACGTTCCAGTCGCCGCTGGTTCTGGCTCGGGTTGAGCCTCCTTTTGCTGATCCTGGGGGCAGGCGCACGTATTACGGTGGCTGGCCTGACAATCCCACTGCCTTACGCGATGGTCCACAGTCTCGTAGGCGGACTGTTCCGCAGCCCCGAGCGCTTCGGCACGCTGGCGATCATCCCGGCTATGCTGTTTGTCGGCCAGACATGGAAACCGCTGCTTGCGTATCGTCCGCGCCGATTACTTGGCGCGAGCACGCTGGCGCTGTTGGCCGTTCTCTACGATGCGCGGCTGTTCCTGCCCATGCAGATTCAGCAGCCCGTCCAGCCCTACGCCTTTTACCAGAAGATCGGGCAGGAGCGCGGCAAACCTTACGACGACCAGGTGGTGCTGGAAGTCCCTGTTGCGGCTGGCTCCGGCGAATACTCAGTGGGCAACTTTAACGATCTTGCCACGCAGTTCTACGGCATGACGCACGGCAAGCGCATGGTGAACGGGCTGCTGGCGCGCACGTCCGTTAACGCTTACTGGTACTTGCGGACGGACGATCCGATGTTAAGCTGGCTCGGCCAACGCCGTCTGCTGGACGAGGCGAAAGTGCAGGCGCAGTTGCAAGATCGCATTTTCCACTGGCCGATTGGTTATGTGGTCGTTCATCAGGATGCCATTGGCCTGGACTCGCCCACCAACCAGGAGATCATTGGCTATTTCAACTCGCTGCCCGGTCTGCTCTGCCCCTATACGGTGGAGGGCCACGCCGTCGTCTATCGCACGGCCTGGCATCCTGATGGCTGCCCACCACGCACCCCGCCGCAGCACGAACCGGGTGTCTACCATATTGACATCGGCGCACCCGGCGATGAGCCTTTTATCGGGTGGGGCTGGCATTACGCGGAGAATATCTCCGGCGTCACGCTGCGTTGGACGGGGGCCTTTCCACAGACAAAGGTGTACGTCGATCTGCCCCCTGGCGATTACGACGTCTCGCTATCGGCGCAAGCCTACACCGTACCGCGCGAACTGAGCCTGCTCGTGAACGGCCAACCGCTCGCTACGGCCAGCGATCCCAGACGGCATCAGGTGGAAGTCTTCCCAAGCGGCCTGCAAACGTTCAGCTTTCACCTCCCGGCAGCGCTGGTCGGTAGCGGGAAGCACCTGACCCTGACGCTTCAATATGACGGCTGGATCGTTCCCAAAGAGAACCCGGTGCCAAGTTACCGGAGTGAGGACACGCGCAAGCTGGCGGTGGCCGTCGATTGGATACGCTTCAGCCGCAACGAGTTTTAGAAACGATCTGGGTGCCCGGTCATACCCTGCGCTAAAGTAAGTTCTCGAATCGTTGTGCGAACCGCTGCACAAGCACATGATGAAGCCCGGACAAGGCTGCTTATTGATTCTGATGCCGCCGAGCGATGAAGCGTCATACTCATTACAAGTCCGTTCGCTTTGCCACAGGGGAGAGTACGCTGTCCTCCCTCTCCCGGCGCACTACAAATGCCTATCAGGCACTGACCCATATGGCACAGGTGCGGGCGCAGCTTATCCGGGAAACCAGTAGACACCGGCAACTCAAGCCGGTGTCCTAGTGTCAGGCTATAGTTGTTCCAGCGCCTGTGCAAGGTCGGCGATCAGGTCATCCGTATCCTCGATTCCGACAGCGTACCGCACCAGACCTTCGGGAATACCCATTGCCTCGCGCTCGGCAGGCGTCGATTCGACGTGGCTGGTCGTTGCCGGCGGGCCAACCACCGTCTCGACGGCTCCCAGATTGGCGGCCAAGTGCGCATATTGCAGCGCGGGCAGCACTTTGCGCACGGCCTCGAAGCCACCCTTGAGCATAAAGCTCAACACGCCCCCGTAGCCGCGCATCTGCCGTGAGGCGATGGCGTGGCCTTCATCATCCGGCAGTCCAGGATAAAAGACCTTGCTGACTGCCGGATGCGCCTGCAAAAACCGGGCAATGCGCAACGCGCTCTCGTTCTGCTGGCGGATGCGCAGGTGCAGTGTCTTCATGCCGCGCAGCAGCAAATAGGCTGCCATCGCGTCGAGCGTCGCGCCGGTGATCTCGCGGTAATGGAAGATGCGGTTGACCAGCGCCGCCGAGCCGCACGCAACGCCGCCCAGGGCGTCGGCGTGTCCGCCCAGGAACTTGGTGGCGCTGTGCAGCACCAGGTCGGCCCCCAGCGCCAGCGGGTTCTGGTTGATGGGCGTGGCAAAGGTATTATCCACTACCGCCAGCGCGCCCACCTCGTGCGCCGCCCTGATCAGACGGGCCAGATCAACGACTTTCAGTGTCGGGTTGGTCGGGCTTTCCAGGTAAAGCACTGTGCAGCCCTGGGCGATACTGGCTTCGATGGCTGTGTGGTCTGTCGTATCGCACAGCGCCACGTCCACGCGGAGGCGGGGCAGAAATTCCAGGAACAGCTTGTTGGTTCCGCCGTAGGTATCTTTGACCGATACAACCCGATCACCGGGAGCCAGCAGCGTAAACAGGGTATTGCTGATGGCCGCCATCCCGGTGGCGAAGCTGGTCGCAGCCTCCGCGCCTTCAAGCTGCCGCACTTTTTCCTCGAAGGCCTGCACGGTCGGGTTGGTGTTGCGGCTGTAGATGTGGCCCAGCTGGCGGCCCTGCGCTACTTCCAGCCAGGTGTCCACGTCCGGGTAGCCAAAAGAGACGCTGTGGACAACCGGAACCTGGGTCGCTCCTTCCGCCAGGTACGAATCCTCTCCGGCCCACACGGACAGCGTACCGGAACCGGGTGGAGTGGTGGACATTGGCGACTCCTTATCGTGGGCCGGGCACAAAGGCCATGCCGAATAATCGACGGGCTATCTTATCCGATGAGAGGGCCAGAAGCCAGTCGTGCCAGCCCAACCGTGTCAGCCTGATTGTGACAACTCGCCGTGCCAGAGTCGCCGAATGTCTGGCCCTGGGTCGAGATGAACTCCCAATCGTAGCTGGTGGGGTGCAGCGTCAGCTTAAGCACACCGTATACGTAACTGCGGCGGACTTCGCTGTTGGGCTTGATCAGGATGAAAGGGTAGGCTGATGCCCCGCCTGTCCCGACTACAAACTCGCGGATGCCCTGCGGATCGGCTTGGCCGTCGGGGTCCTGGGGTGCGAAGCGTTCGTAGTCGTGATCGTGCCCGTTGAGCACCACGTCCGCCCCGAAGTCGTAGAGTGCGCGCCACAGGTCTTTCATGCGCGGGTTGTTGCCATGCGGCCCAGAGCTAAACAGAGGATGATGCCAGATCGCCAGGGTACAGACGGCCCGGTGCTCGGCAAGGTCGGCGCGCAGCCACTTTTCTTGCGGCGACCCCGCGCTCACCGGAATGTTGCTGTTCAGCGAGATGATGTGCCACGCGCCCAGGTCGAAGCTGTAGTAGCCACGCCTGTCCGGCCCGGCGTTCTCACCAAAGTAGGCGTAATAGGGCAACGCGCCGGGCGAGCCGTAGTCGTGGTTTCCAGGAGCGGGGCGTGTCCGCGCTTTGTGCCGTCCCCAGGTCGGTTCGTAGCAGCGCCGGAACTCCTGTGCAGTCCCGGCATTGTAGGCGTTGTCCCCGGCGGTAAAAACCGTGCCGTCGATCTGATCAAGCAGGCTGGCCGTTTGCTGGCTGCCTTCCAGGTTGGCGCACTCGGCAATGTCGCCCGCTCCGACCAGCACCGGATCGCTGTCCGGTGTTTGCGAGCGGGCCGAATGCGGGAGCGCAAGGCTGGCAAGCAGCACGAGCAGGATGATCCGAAAAGGGCGCATCGTGGAAATGTCCTGAACGATCACTGATATTACGTATTACGAATGGGGATAGTTTATCTCACCCCGGACCCTCTGCGCTGCGAAGCGCGGGAAACCGGTGGTGAAGGCTGCGTCGCCACCGGCTGCCCGGCAGCATCCTGCATTCTGGTGACGGGTGACAGGGCATGGCCGTGTCAGGACTCGCAGCGGAAGAGCACCATCACGTCGCCCAGGGTCAGCACATCGCCGTCGTGCAGGACTTCGGCTTTGCTCGGCGAAACTCTCGCGCCGTTGAGCATCAACCCGCGCTGGCTGTAAAGATCGCGCACCGTGAATTCGCCATTGGCGTAGGCGATCAGGGCGTGCGGGCGGGAGACGGTGCGCTGAGGGTCGAGAGCAGTCAGGTCGGCATCAAGCGCTTCGGCGGGGTAGCCCAGGCTGGCATCGGCCCGGCCTATCAGGGCGCGCGTATGGCTGAGTTCAAATGTCAACCCATCTTCGGACACCAGGCTGGCCCGAACGGGCAGCGGTTCGGCGCTGGCTTTGCCGCCGAGCCGGTTCAACAGACCGACGGAGATGGCCTGCCCCATGGTCGCTCTGGGATCCAGGGTCGTCATCTGCAAGATGTCACCTTCCTGGACACCCGCTTCGAACAACCTGTCGTCGTTATCGAGTACCTGGCGCTGGCGGACGAGCCGGTAACTCAATGGGTGACCATTTTCTTCGCGGGGTAGTTCCAGTGCCTCAATCAGCGATTCAATAGTGTCCTGCACGGTAGCATCCATTGCCAGGCGGATCCGAGTCGAGGCTTTGGCGCCGTCACGAACGTACTGAAGTGTGACGTTTACAGGAATCATGCTCGATAACCTGCCCCTTCTGTTGAATTCAGTCCAAGTATAGCGCAGCGCACCGTCCGACACAGTTCTGCCTTGACATCCTCAACGTTTCCTTTTATTGTTTAGTTGTGAACAAATATGCCGGGTTTGCGAACATCATGGTTGAGGTCTGCGAACTGATCGATCTGCTAAACCACGTGGAGCAAAATATTTCCAGGGAAATTGAAGACGCACTAAAAGCACATAATCTGTCCCTGGCAAAGTACAACATCTTGAAGGCGCTGGCCGAAGGCGGGGGGCGGCTGCCGTTCAGCACGCTGGTCGAGCGTCTGGGCTGCGTCCGCTCGAACGTGACAGGGCTGATTGACCGCTTGCAGGACGACCATCTGGTGCGCCGGGTCGATCACCCGGAAGACCGCCGGATGCTGTTCGCAGAGCTAACCGATGAAGGCCGTGCCCTGATTATCGCCACCGCGCCGCATTACGACGCCGTGATCAATCGCATTTTTGACCGCCTGGACACGCAGCAGCGCGATACGCTGGGCGACCTGCTCAAAACGCTGGCTCAGTAGTGGGCTTCCGCCAGCCGGACAGCCGCCTTAAATGCGAACACGCCGATAGCAACGGGCAGCAACACGTACATCAGAATCATGACCCCGGTACGCAAGATCAATTCTTCCGACGACGTGGCGGGTGTCACTGCCGACACCAGGGCAGCCCAGTGGTTGAGCGGAACCAGCAGACCGCCCAACGTCCCTAGTGGCGACTTGTAGATCAGGTATAATCCGCTGGCGCCGCTCAGTGCACCGTAGACGGTGGCAGCCAGCGCGTAGGCGCCAACCTTGGCCCACATCACCCCCTGCACCAGGAACGAACTCAGCAGGCTCAACGAGGCGATCATGAACGCATCGGCCAGTGGCTGAAGCAGAAAGACTGCCCCTGCTACGACGTTGAGGCCGACCTCCGAATAGTTTTCGGTGCTGCGCTGCACCATTGCGCTGATCGGGATCAACAGCAGACCAATCGCACGAGTCAGGAGCAAAATCCGCATGACTCGGAACCAGATGCGGGCGACGACAGCCATCTTGACCAACAGAATTTCGCTGGCTGTATAAGGAGTGGTGCGCAGCAGGACCCATGTCCTGGCCTGCAGGTCCGCCGAGACAAAGTAGGTAAGCTGGTTACAGATGCCGATGAGCATCGCCCAATACAGGATCGAGTGCAGGATTGCCACCGCAACCGGTGTACCAAACGGCGTCAGGAAAGGCAGCATCATGTTGGGGAAGGCTCGGTTGATGCGGTTGTAGCTGAACAAAGACATGACAAAGAACATGCCATGCAGCAGGGCCGCATAGCCGAGCATCGTCCAGGGATCTGTCAGTTTGAGAAGGAATGTGGGGAGCGCCTGATGGTCACGCCGGGCTTCTCGCGCCGCAATCGGGTGGCTTGCGTTGAGCCAGGGATACCGCCTGGTGAGTTGACTCCACATGTTGCGAATCCTACACTGACGACAACGGACGCTGTCGCCCACCTACCCTCTGTCTTGACGGTGCAGGTAGAGTGTTATTATAGCACTAACTCTGCGCCTGTTCTATAAGAATTCGCGGGCAGTCTGGTATGTCCGAGGACGCTGTCAAAGGCTATCCCATCCTATTGCGCCTGGCGGGGCAGCGCTGTGCCGTTGTTGGTGGAGGCAGGGTTGGCGAGCGCAAAGTGATTGATCTGCTGGCGGCGGGCGCACAGATCACCGTCATCAGCCCGGCGCTGACTCCGGCGCTGGCGGACCTGGCCGAGAGGCACACGATCCAGGTCGTTCGGGACGTGTACACACCGCACATCCTGAATGCGCTTCAACCCCGGCTGGTCTTTGCGGCGACCAGCTCCACCGAAGTGAACCAGCAGGTTGCCCGGGCAGCGCGAGACATGGGCATCCTGGTTGATGTCGTAGACTCCGCCGACTCAGGCGATTTCACCAGCATGGCGGCCCTTCATCGCGGCCCGGTAACGCTGGCCGTCTCGACAGGTGGCGCATCGCCGACCCTCGCCGCGCACCTGCGCGAACGGCTGGCTTCGAGCATCGGCCCGGAGTACGGTACGCTGGCTAGTTGGTTAGCCGAACTCCGGCCCCTGGCGAGGGCGCAGATTCGCAGCGAAAGAAGCCGTCGCAGCCTATGGCGGGCGATTCTTGAGTCGCCAGCGCTGGAACTGTTGCGGCAAGGTGACGAGGCGGCAGCGCGTGTTCTGATCCACAATCTATATCAAGAAGCGGTGAACAAAAGGCAAAGGGAATGAGCACGGCAATAGTGCTGGCCGGGCACGGCTCGCACATCAGCCCGCGCACGGCGGGGCTGGTCTGGGAACACGTGGACGGTCTGCGTGCGCTCGGCCTTGTGGACGAGGTGACGGCGGCCTTCTGGAAGGAAGCGCCATCTTTTCACCAGGTCTTGAGGTCGCTCACCGCAACCGACGTGACTATCGTGCCGCTCTTCACCGCACAGGGCTATTTCACACAGACAGTGATCCCGGCGGAGATGGGGCTGGCTGGCCCGCTGACGATCCGGGATGGGCGCACCATTCGCTATACGCGCACGTTGAGCGAGCATCCTTACCTGTCGCAGATCGTCAGGCAGCGAGTCCAGGGCGCGCTTCAAGCGTCGGGCGCTCCGCCCGGCAAGACGGCGGTGGCGATCATCGGTCACAGCACGCGCCGTAACCCGGAAAGCCGCAGGGCCACCGAGGCGCAGGCCAGGCTGATTCGTGCGTTGGAGCCGGTGGCCGAAGTCGTGGATGTGTATCTTGACGACTCGCCTGCCATCGGCGAGGTGTACGCGCTGACTTCGGCGCCGACGTTGATCGCTGTGCCGTATTTCCTGGCGCTCGGCTCACACACGACTCAGGACGTCCCCGGCGAACTGGGCCTTGAACCCGGCCAGACCAGTGGGCAGGTCAGGGGGCGGAAGGTGTACTACACGCCGCCGGTTGGCGTGGAACAGTCTTTGAGGGAGGTGATCATCGAACTGGCACGCGACGCCGGGACGCCCCTCTACGAGGCGCGGAACGAAGCGCAGAACCAGGCGCAGGACGGTTCGGCCTGGGATCACTGCCCGGCGGCGGGCCGCGACGATCTGATCGCTGCCGTGCATGAAGCGGGTCAGATGTCATTTGGGCAGCTCCTGCTGACGCCGCACGAGGTTCGCCGGAACGGACACGAGCAGCCACTCGAAACGCTGACCGACCCGGCGGCACTGCGGGCAAGGGTGCGCGAACAGCCCTTCCGCCCGCTGGCAACGTCCGCCGATCTGCCCGGCGGCTGGCGGGTTCCGGTGAGCGATCCGGCTATGCTCCACGCCGTCGTGGAGACGGTCTATCCGGGCGCAGTGGCGGACTGGGCGGCCCACCGGCGCGGCACATTGCTCCTCGAAACACTGGCAAGCACCACCGCGCGCCAGACCGGGATGTACCGTGCCCTGAGCGGCTACGCGCATTCTGCGGACATGGTGGCGCGGGTCTGCGGCGCCTGTGTGCGCCATCCGACCTGGTATTTCGGCCACTCGCCTGCCGAGGCAATCCCATGCGCAGAGGCGTGCAACCTGTGGATGACGAAAGCGTTGGAGGCAGTAGTACAGCGTGAGTGACGGCTCTCCCGCAGTCGGTACGGTCTATCTGGTTGGTGCTGGCCCCGGCGATCCGGGCCTGATCACCGTCAAAGGATTGGAAGCGCTGCGCCGCGCCGATGTGATCCTGTATGACCGGCTTGCGCCGCCCACCTTGCTGGAAGAGGCACGCAAGGACGCGGAACTGATCGACGTAGGCAAGCTGCCACAAAAGCAGCGGCTTGACCAGGAGACGATCAACGCGCTGATGGTGGACAAGGCGCGTGCCGGGCTGACCGTGGTGCGGCTCAAGGGCGGCGACCCGTTTGTGTTCGGGCGCGGCGGCGAAGAAGCGCTGGCCTGTCACGCGGCGGGCATTCCGTTTGTCGTCGTGCCGGGCGTGTCCAGCGCCATTGCCGTGCCCGCCTACGCTGGCGTCCCGGTGACGCATCGCCACCTTGCCAGCGCGTTCACTGTCCTGACAGGGCACGAAGACCCGGCCAAAAGCGCAACCAGCCTGGATTACGAGGCGCTGGTACACGTGGCGCGCACCGGTACGCTGGTCGTGCTGATGGGCGTCTCCCACATGACGCAGATCGTGGATCGGCTGGTCGCCTCCGGTCTCGACCCTGCAACGCCCGCCATGTGCATCGAGTGGGGCACGACGGATCGACAGCGCGTGGTCGAGGGCACGCTGTCCACGCTGCCGCAGCTTGCGCTTGATGCGGGCCTGAAATCCCCGGCGACAACCGTGATCGGCGCGGTGACGCGGCTGCGAGCCGAGGGACTGCGCTGGTTCGACTAGCAGCCGCACCCCCGCCCCCCCTCCTTACAACAATTGAGGGCAGACAGAGCAAGCAACACCTGCCGACTTGCCCGAATTTGCGTTTTGCATAGGATGGAGGGCTACGCCTTCACACCATTCACCATTCAACTCACCCTAGCGTTGTGAACATCGCACCCACTCCGCATAACAACGTCCGGCAGCCACAGGTCGTTTTAGATCACGGGAGTCATGGGAAGATGAAAAAAGCGCTGGTCACGGGATCGACGGGCTTTATTGGCCCCCACCTGGTCAGGGAACTGCTCAGTCGGGGATATGAGGTCAGATGCCTGGTGCGCTACACCAGCGACCTGACCTTGCTGCGCGGGCTGCCCGTCTCGCTGTATATTGGCGACGTGCGCGAGCCACAGACGTTGACAGAACCGCTCAGAGATGTGGAGTACGTTTTCCATCTCGCCGCCAAACTGCTCGTGCCCGTTCGTGAAGCCTTTGAGGAAACCAACACCCAGGGCACGATCAATATGCTGGAGGCGACAGTGCAGTGTGCGTCGGGAACCCTCAAACGCTTTCTGTACGTATCCAGTCAGGCCGCTGCCGGGCCGAACAGCAGCGCCACCCCCTACGACGAGACCTATGAGCCGAAGCCGATCTCCTGGTACGGCACGTCCAAGAAGAAAGCCGAAGACGCTGTGCGTTCCTACGCGGATCGGCTGCCCGTGACGATTGTGCGCCCGTCTTCAGTCTACGGCGAAGAGGAAAAGGACATCAGCCAGGTCTTCCCGGCGGTGGAGTTGGGGCTGCGGCCAAAGCTCGGCCTCAACACCAAGTACGTGGTCATGGTTTACGTGGGCGATCTCGTTAAGGGCATGGTGGACGCAGCGGAGAGCGACAACACGCTCAACCAGACCTATTTTCTGAACCGGGCCGACATCCTGACGGCGATGGATGTGGTTAACGTCGGTGCAAAGATTGTGGGCAAGCCCAACGGCCCGGTCATCCCCGTGCCCATGTTCCTGATCCGGCTCGTCGCCCCGCTCGGCGATCTGCTCTATTACCTGAGCCGCAAGCGCCCGCCCATCACGCGCGACAAGGCGCTGGAACTCTCGCAGTTGTACTGGCTTGCCAACCCCGCTAAAGCCAAACGCGATTTCGGTTGGGAGGCAGCCCATTCGCTGGAAGAGGGCCTGACCAAAACCATCCGCTACTGGCAGCAGCAGAAGGAAGCTGTGCGCCAGCAGATCGTCAATATGCCAACACGCGAACGCGCCATCGTGACCTTCGGCCTGTCGATCATGGTCGGCCTGATCGAAGCGCTGATCGACCTGCCGCTGGGCGGAATCCTCCTGATCGGGCTGGCCCATGCGCTGGGGCTGCTGGCTCCGCCCTGGTGGCTGACGGTCTTTTCGATTGTGGTCGTGTTCGGCGTCCTGATGGGCGCGGTGGCTCTCATCACGGCGCGGCGACCTTTGATCTGGCAGTTTATTGGCGGCGCGGCAATGGGCGCGGGTCTGGAACTGATCAACCAGTTGTGGCTGCATTGGTGGTCGTGGAACCCGGCGACGTTCGGGCGCATCCCCGGCCCCTGGCTGCCGCCGCTGCTGTTGGGCATTCCGGCGGGGCTGTACCCGATCCTGATTAACGCAGTGGTAGGTTTCCTTTACCGGCGGCGCTTGCGCTATTCGTGAGGTGGAGAAAAGGCATGACTACCGTTGATTTGCCGGACGAGTTCGCGCCCGAAGTAACCGAGCAGGAACTGGAAAGCCCGACCTTTGTCACGGTTTTGCGGGTGATCTGGTTTTCGATACGTCGGTTTTTCAAAGAAAAACCCGGCCAGATTCTCGGTTCGACTTTTATCCTACTGCTGCTGTGGGGTACACACGGGCGGCTTGAACTGCTGGGCGCGATCTGGCCCGCCTGGCGCGGCCTGGGCGTCGATATCCACAACCGCCCGTCGATCATTCCGGGCCTGCCCTGGGACAACGAACTGCTCTCGTGGATCATCGGCGTGCTGATCCTGGTGGGCATTCCGATGCTCCTCATCCGGTTCGTCTACAAGGAGTCGTGGTCGGCCTACGGCCTGGGGCTGCCCCGCAAAGGGCGCCGAATCCTGGCGCTTCAGTCTTTCGTGTTCCTGACGGCGGTCAGCCTGCCCGCCTTTGTCGTCGGCGCGCAGGACAACAGTATGCTGGCGCGCTATCCCTTCTACAGGCCCTTTAACAGCATCGCCGAGTTCATCATCTACGAGCTGGCCTACTTCCTGTTCTTCCTGGTGATCGAGTTCACCTTCCGGGGCTATCTGCTCTTTGGGCTGGCTGGCGTTCGTGATAGCGAGATTGACACGATGGGCGGTGGCGTGCCGGGCCGATTCTACTTCGACAGATACGCGCTGCTGATCCAGATGCTCTCCTACACGGCCTGGCACCTCGGCAACCCGCTGCCCGAAGTGTGGGGCACGCTGATCTGGGGGCTGGCTGCCGGGGCCGTCGCTTACGCCGTGCGCTCCATCTGGCCTGTCGTGCTGTCGCACTGGCTGCTCAACGTCGTGCTGGATGCGGTGCTGCTGCGGAGGCTCTAAGGGAGACGCCAACACTCACACATCCTTAACGTTCACCCAACCACCCGCCGCCGAGGAGCGCATGGCGGCTTCCATCACCCGCTGAATGTGCAGGCCGTCGGCCAGGCTCGGCGAGGCCGGGCGGTTATCCCAGATCGCTTTCAAAAAGCGGTACTGGCACTCGGCGTGCGCACGGGCAAAACTGGGCGTCATCGTCCAGTCCGGGACTTTTTGTCCCTCATAGCGCTGGACAGTTTCGAGCCGGCGGAAGCCGCGCATCCCGCCCAACGGCTGCTCCGGATCGCGCACGTCGTAAACTTCAAGCCAGTCCGGGGAGTTCAGGTCGAAGCGGATCGCGCCGCGTTCGCCGTAAATCTCCACGATCAGGTCGTTGGTCGTGCCCGTGCCCATGCGCGAAATCTCGACCAGACCAAGCGTGCCGTCGGCCATGCGCACGTGCAGCAGCGCGATGTCGTCCACGTCCACGCGGCCTTTCTGCCCAGCCTGCCCGGCAATGGGCCGCTCTTTGATCAGCGTATCGAGCGTGGCCTGCACAGAGCCAAAATCGCCGAGCAGGTAGTAGACCAGATCAAGGATGTGCGATCCCAGGTCGAAGAGCGCACCGCCGCCCGCCACGTCCTTCTGCTGCCGCCAGGAGAGCGGCTTGTCGGGGTTGATATAGCTGGCCCGGTAGTAGCGCGCCCGGAACGAGAAGATGCGCCCGACGAAGCCCTCCTCGATGAGCTGGCGTGCCCGGAGCATGGCCGGGTAAAAGCGGAAGTGGAAAGTCATCTGCGAATTGACGCCCGCCGCCTGCACCGCTTCGACCATGCGCTGCCCCTCGGCGACGTTCAGCGCCAGCGGCTTTTCGCAGTAGATATGTTTGTGGGCACGGGCAGCGGCCACGACCACCGCCTCGTGCGCGTTGTTCTGCGTGCAGCAGTCGATCACGTCGATGTCGTCACGTTCGATCAGCTTGCGGTAGTCGTCCGTCCAGAAGTCACAGCCGATCTGCTGCGCAGCCTGCTGTGCCGTTTCGGGCCGGGTGGTCGCCACCCCGACCACGCGGACGGCGCTGGCTGGCAGGTCGTAGTGAAAGAGCAGATCGCGGTAGGCCATCGCGTGGACGCGCCCGATCCCGCCGTACCCGACCAGCCCGATGTTCAGCGGCTTCATAGATTCCTTCCGAATTTACTGCCAGGGATCGAGCCAGATTTTAACGGTAGGCGAGCCGTGCAGCAGTTCGATGAAACAGGCGGCGCCGTTCGCCAGCGGCTCGATCCGCGTCCAACCCGGATCAAGCCGCAGCCTGCCCTCGGCCAGTGCTTGCAGCGCGTTGGCAAAGTCCAGCCGCGTGTAGGCAAACGAGCCGTAGGTCGTGATCTCGCGCCGGATCATGTCGTTGACGGGAAGCTGGCTCTCGGCCTCGTGCAGGCCCGTCCAGACGACACGCCCGCCGGATCGCGCTGCCGCCACACAGCCCTGGCGCGTGATGGCCGCGCCGACGGCATCCACCACAATGTCCACCTGCCCGCGCACTTCGTCCAGCTTCACCGCACCCGCACCGAGCGCAGTAGCCTTTGCCAGCCTTTCCGCGTTGAGATCGGCGCAGTAGATGTGCCTCACGCCGCAGTTTTGCAGCACCTGGATGGTCAGTAAGCCGATTGGCCCCGCACCGACGACCAGTGCCGACTCGTGCGATCTGGGCACGACGAGCGCCGCAATGTGGATGGCACAGGCCGTTGGTTCCGTCAGCGCAGCGATGGTCAGCGCCATGCCCGGCGGCAGCGGCAGCACGGCATCGGCGCGGGCCGCCACGTACTGCGCGTTGCTGCCCGGCAGGGAAGCGCTCAACAACTTGCGATTGGCGCAAAGCTGGTGCTGCCCACGCAGACAGTACAGGCACTCGCCACAGGTGATCAGCGGGTTGACCGTGACGGCTTGCCCGACCTGAAAGGCCGGAAAGCGGGCCGCTGCCTCCTGGCCCAGTTGCTCGATCTGGCCGCTGAACTCGTGGCCCATGATCAGCGGCGGTTTGCGCAGTGCGTTCTTGCCCTCAAAACCGCTCAATTCCGAGCCGCAAATGCCCGAATAAGCGACCCGGATCAGCACCTCGTCGGGGCGCAGGGCCGGAACGTCAACCTCACGCACCGGCATCTGATGCGGCGCTTCGTAGACGAGCGCAGTCATGCGTGCCATAGCTATCGCACTGCCCTTTCTAGACCACCGCCCATTCCATCGGCGCGGGAGGCGTAAAACTGGACGTGATGGCTACCGGACGGTTTTCAGTGTAGGAACAGGTCACTGCTTCCAGAATTTCAACCACATGAGCGGCATGTTCGGCGCTGCACCGGTGCGGGCGTTCTTCCAGGATGGCCTGAACCAACTCCTGAACGCCAGTGCTCCAGGGTACGCTCGGTGGTCCCTGGCGGACCGGCGGGATAGGCTGGTATGGCTCGCCGTAGGCTGCTACCTCCACCGGAGCGTCGAACAGGAACCAGTGGGCGAGAAAGAGCGAGCCGAGATCGCCGTGAAACTCGATGCCCGTCTGCTTGCTCCTGTTGTTGGCGTAAAAGGTGGTCGTCAGGCGGATCAGTGCACCGCTCTCGGTTTCGATCAGGGCGATGATCCAATCCGGCGTGCTGACGGTGTACGGCACGCCGTCTTTGGTGACGCGCTCCGGCTTGAGCAGTTTGCCGAAGGCGGTCACGCGGCGAGCCGGGCCGAGCATGGCCGTCAGGATGGCGAGAGGGTAGACGCCCACGTCCCACATGGCCCCGACCTGGTAAAACGGGATCGGCGCGGGATGCCAGGTTTCGATCCGCCCATGATTGACCTCGGCGTAGGCCAGACGCACCTGTCCGACCCGGTTGGCCCGCAACTGCGCCCAGGCTGTCTGCGCCGCCTCGCCCATCAGCGTAAAGGGCGAACAGGCCAGGCGCAGCCCCTTCTGCGCCGCCAGCGCGACCAGCGCCTGCGCTTCTGCGAAAGTCAGGGCCAGCGGTTTCTCGCTGTAGACGTGCTTGCCCGCGTTCAGACAGGTTTCGGTCACGGCCCGATGGGCGTGGTGCGTTGTCAGATTGACAGCCACCTGTACGCGCGGCTCGGCCAGCAAGTCCTCAAGCTGCGCATAGACGCGGCAGTGCTGCGCAGCGCCCAACGCCTCGGCCTTCGCCCGGTCAATGTCGGTGATCCCGACCAGATCGACCTCTGGCGCGGACTTCAGCCACTTGACGTATTGTACGGCGATGTCGCCGCACCCGACAATCCCGACACCCAATTTGTTCTGGCTCATGATGGTGTCCTCTTGTCTCGACTAGTTTTGCAGCCATGCGCGGAGCATCCCCAGGTCCGCTTTGCAATCCTCGTCCGGGTTGAAGTGATCCGGCTCGTGTTCGACACTGATCGGGCCGCTGTAGCCGCTCTTGCGGAGAAACTGCACGCAGCGCTCAATCGGCACGCAGCCCTGCCCATAACGGCACGTCCGGTGCTGGCCCACTTCCAGCACGTCCTTGAGGTGGATGTGAACCAGGACGGGCGACAGCTTTTCCAGGGCCAGCGCAGCGTCGTAGCCCTGCGTGCCGAACCAGCCCGTATCGACGGCGGCGCCGACGCGCCCCCCGGCAGGGTCGCCGATACACTCCAGGAGCGCTTCCGGCGTCTTTTCCGGGTGGTTTTCCAGGCCCAGCTTCAGATCGTACTGGTTCAGCAGCGCGACGACGGCGGGCCGATCTGTCTCCATCAAAGGCGTGCCGCCGCCCAGAATTTTGGCCTTGAGCGCCACCGCGATCTGGCAGGTGCGCTCGAAGAGGGCCGGGGTTTCACCAAAATTGCCCGTCGCCAGGCTGACCACCTTGAGATGGTGGCGGTCCAGCAACTCCTGCGCGATGCGGATGTGTTCGTCGGTGGCCCACCTGGTATTCAAGTGGCCCGACCAGATATCAACGGCCTCGAAGCCCAGGTTAGCGATCTGGGTGAGCAATGCGCCGAAGCGTTCGGCATAGGTTGCCAGCGGGCTGAAGTAGGCGTTGGTGGCGTTGTCGCCCTGCATCCAGCCCTCCGTAACGTTGTACCCAACCTCGCGGGCAAAGTAGTTTGCGGACATGAATGAGATAGTGTTCATAAGCCCTCTTATGGTCGTCGACTCTCAGAACCTGGGAGTCCGATAAAGAATCTTACCCTGAACAGTGATCTGGACATCCACCAGGTACTTTTGCAGCGCGTCTGTGTCGGGCGTCAGGCCCAGGCCGGGCCGCTCCGGGAGTTGGAGAGTGCCATCCGCGTCAGGCGAAAGATGTTCAACGGTCATCTCGTAAGCCAGCGGTTTCAGTTCAACCGGATATTCGCACAGCACGTAATCGCGCAGCCCGGCGTAGGGTTGAAGGGACGCGCTGAGAGCCAGGTGCGAGGTAAAGGTGTGGTTGACAAAGGTCACGCCTTTGGCCGCCGCGTAATCCGCCACCCGCTTCGCGGCGGTGATGCCGCCCACGCGCCCCACGTCGATCTGGACGAAACCCAGGCCACCGTAATCGATCATGGCCTGGGCCATATATTCGGTGTGCGACCCTTCGCCGCCTGCCAGCCTGACCGGGCCGCTTTCGGCAGCCAGCGTGCGGTAGGCACTCAACGCGCCCGTATGAAAGGGTTCTTCAAGCCATGTGACGCGGCAGTCCTGCAAGACCTTCAGGCGCGCCCTGGCCGCATCGACATCCTCGCCCCAGACCGTGCCCGCATCCACGCACAGGATCGCTTCCTGCCCCAGACCCTCACGCGCCGCCACCACCAGATCTGCGTCATCCTGCACGCTGCGCTGGCCGAACGCCCCCCAGCCGAACTTGGCCGCCCGGAAGCCCTGTGCCCGAATCCCCCTGGCCTTTTCGAGTGTTTTCTGCGGGGTATCGCCGAAGAGCACGGAGGCGTAGGGTGTTTTGGAGCAGGCGCGCTCATAGCCGAGCAGCCGATAGACGGGCTGGTCGCAGCATTTACCGAGCAAGTCCCACAGGGCGGTGTCGATGCCTGACAGCGTGTGATCGGCCTGTAACAAATCCATGCTGTTTTGGCGAACGAGGCGGTTGATGCGCACAATATCCTGTGGGCTATCCAGCGTTTGCCCCAGGACAGACGCCGCCACAGGCTTGCACGCACTGTGCGACATCGGGCAGATCAGGCTGGCGATGGAGGGCAGCGGGGCGGCTTCGCATTCGCCCCACCCAGTGTGGCCGTTGGCCGTCACGCGCACCAGCAGTGCATCCTGGCTGCCATCGCCAATATCCAGCACCTCTGGCATGGAAAGATAGAAAAAATCGATGGAGTCTATTTTCATGAAGTGTTTTCGCAGCGTTGGACGATTTATGCGCGTGCAGCTAGATTGATCAAAGCTCGTATACTGAGTTTACCGCAATTCTGTTCGACTTCGCTTTCCGTTCCCAGATCATTGCCCTCGCAAATTGCACTGTTCTGAAGAGCAGTAGGATGCGTTATAGTAGTGTCATAAATAACACGCGCAGGTATGAAACGAAAAGGATTCAAGTGGACGGTGAACTGCGGCTGAATGGGTGGCGGCGCCTGTTCTGGCTGGCCTATCCCTCGGACAACGTGCTGCTGCTGATGCTGGCAGTGAGTGTCGGGGTGATGACAGGCGGCGGCGTCTGGCTGTTCCGTGAAGGCATTGACTTCTTCCAGCAAACGTACCAGCAGGGATTCCTCAACGGCTTGCTGCGTGGCGTTGGCCCGGCGGGCATTGTTGTGGTGCTGGCGCTGGCAGGGCTGATTGTCGGTCTTTTGATGGACAGGCTGATCGGTGAGGAGCGCCATCACGGCGTGGCCGGAATCATGGAGGCCGTAGCCCTGGCCGGTGGGCGGCTGCGCTACCGTCGAATGCCAGTGAAGGCAGCGCTGGCCTCATTCTCGCTCGGCGCAGGCGCATCCGTCGGGCCGGAAGACCCCAGTGTGCAGATTGGAGCCAATCTCGGCTCCATGCTCGGCCAGCGCCTGCACCTGACCGACGAACGGGTGCGGCTGCTGGTCGCCGCAGGTGCGGCTGGCGGGATCGCCGCCGCGTTCCGTGCGCCCATCGCAGGGGTATTCTTCGCGCTGGAAATCATTCTTGGTGACTTCTCCACCGGCTCATTCGGCGTCGTCGTGCTCACCTCGGTCATTGCATCCGTCGTAACCCAGGCCATCGAAGCGCACAGTGCGGTCTTCACCGTATCGGATGCGATGGGGCCAGAATTGGGCATCGCCAATTATGCACTGGGCGGCTTGCAGGAGATTCCGCTGTACATTGTGCTTGGCATCCTGGTTGCGCCGGTTTCGGCTCTGTTCATCCGGCTGTTGTACTGGCAGCATGACCTGTGGCATCATATCAAACTGGCGCGTCCGGTCAAGACGATGCTGGCCGGGTGCGTCGTGGGCGGAATCGCCGTCTTTTTGCCGCAGATCATGGGCACTGGACGCGACACAATGAACGCCCTGCTCAACCAGAATGGGGCCGATTTCGCCCTGGGCCTGCTGCTGCTATTGGCCTTTGGCAAAATGTTGGCAACCACCATCAGCCTGGGTGGAGGCTTCGTGGGCGGCATGTTCGCGCCCGCCCTGTTTGTCGGGGCGGCGTTCGGGCGTGCCTTCGGCGTATTCCTGGCGCTGGCCTTTCCAGGCACGTTCTCGGCCAATCCTGCCGCTTTTGCCATTGCGGGCATGGCTGCCGCCATGACGGGCGTGATCCGCGCGCCGATCACTGCCGTGCTGTTGTTGTTTGAGCTGACCAACGACTACAACCTGATTCTACCCATCATGCTGACCACTGCCGTGTGCCTGCTCGTGGTCGAGCGCATTGCGCCGCACGGCATTTACCAGCTTGGGCTGGCGCGCAAAGGTATCCGCCTGACAAAAGGCCACACCGATCTACTACAGACAGTGACCGTCGGCGAGGTGATGCTGACAGATGTCGCTACTATCCCTGCCACTTTACCAGCGGCCCAGGTTCAGAGCGAACTCGATAGGCCCAATACACACGGCGTCCTCGTAACCGACAGCGACGGGCTGCTGTACGGCGTCGTCACTCAGGAAGACATCGCCAGAGCCAGGCGGGCCGGAACGCTTGACAGCCAGACAGCCGGAGATATTTGCACGAAGGACGTGATCACCGTCACGCCCGACATGCCCATTTCCAACGCGATCCGGATCGCCAGTGACCGCGACCTGGGCCATCTGCCGGTGGTCGCCAGCCGCAACTCGCGGCGGCTGCTGGGGCTGGTGCGCCGCCGCGATCTGGTCAAAGCCTATAACCTTGCCAGCCAACGCCAGGCGGAAAACTTGCAGCGCGCCGAAGAAGTCCGGCTGACGACCTATTCTCGGGCGCACGTTGTCGAACTGCGCGTCCAACCGCATTCTCCGGTGGCTGATCGCCTGATCCGCGACATCCAGTGGCCGCCGGGCAGCGTCGTGGCGACAATTCGCCGGCATGGGCAGCTTATCGTCCCCCGAGGCGACACGCCGCTGCGTCCGGACGACCTGCTGCTCGTCGTGACCACTGCCGAACGCGAAAATGAGCTAAGGCAGTTGATCGCAACTACAAATGGTAATATGAAGGAAACCAATGGTGATTCCTGATTGGCCCGTCGCCGCATGGATGAATATCCCGCATGCCCTGCCTGCTCATCGCTCAGGGCACACATGCTGTTGGGTGTTCGGTGTCTTCAATCGTAGCGCTCAACCAGCCACATTATTCAGGAGAGGCTCGCATTCTGGCTCTCGGCATCCTCGACCAGGTAGCGTGTGAACCACTCCACGACGCGGTGGTTGTACTCCACCGGGTCGGCGGCGTAGGCCCCGCGATGCCCCACGCCGTCCACCACCCAGACCTGCACTGGCCCTTCGGCCAGGCTCGCCATATGGGCCACTTCCTCGCTGGACACGAACGGATCGTTGGCCCCGTGAATGAACAGGATCGGGCGTCGCCCGATGTGAACCGTCCAGCGAATCGGGTCGGTCTGATCCATGCGGCCCTCGGTACGGATCGAGGCGACGACCAGCACCCAGGCGGCGAACTGGCGGGCGATGGGAACGGGCACGCCGCGCTGGACGCCCCACCCGGTCAGCGTGTGTTTCAACCGCCCGAAACTGCTGTCGGCCACCACAGCGCAGATGCGCTCGGAAAGGGCCGCCGTGATGAGCGCTACCGCCGCGCCCATGCTGAACCCCAGCACGCCCACCCGGTCAATATGCTTGTGCTCGGCCAGGAAGTCCAGCGCGCCGAGCAAATCTTCCTTCTCGTACATGCCCATCGAGACGCAATCACCCTCCGAACGGCCATGCGCCCGGAAGTCGAACATGAAGACGTTGAACCCGGCGTCGTGCAGCGGAACCATCTGCTGCGTGTCGCCGTCCATGCTGCCTTCCTGCCCGTGACACATCACAATCGTGCCGATGGCGTTCTCCGCCGGAATCCACCAGCCGACCAGGTTCACCTGGTCACGGCTTCTGAAATGCACTTCCTCGTAACCGATGCCGTAGTTGTCGGGCGTGTCTGTCGGATCGGGCGGACGGCGGCGCATCAGTCGAGAAGCCCCGACGTTCAGCGCGACGATCCAGCCGCCAAGCAGCCCCAGGCCCGCCAACACCCCGATCCGGGCGTACCGCATCTCAGTCCCCTTCAACAATCTGGACGCTGATTAGCTTATCGCCGGGCGGGGGGTTCGGAAAGCGCAGTTCGTCAAAGGGGTTGCGCGGCGTCAGCTTGCGGAGCACGTCCATACCCTGTGTCACCTGCCCAAAGATCGTGAACTGCCCATCGTAGTCAATGGCCGGGCGCAGCGGGCCATAGGTGATGAAAAACTGCGCGCTGCCGCTGTTCGGAACCCCACGCTGGCTCGCCATCGCCACGACGCCTTCTCGGTCAAAGATCAGGCCGTTGTCGTGCTCGTCGATGATGTTATAGCCCGCCGTGCCGAAGCCTGTGCCGCTGGGGTCACCGGTCTGGACAATTTCGCCCGGAATGACCAGATGGAACGTAATATTGTTATACCAGCCATCCCGTGCCAGTGCCACAAAATTGTTGACGGTGACGGGCGCGGCGCGCGTGTACAGTTCGATAGTGACGTTGCCTTTTTCCGTGTTCAACAGGGCCGTGTAGTACTTGTTCAGGTTGATCTGCATGGCGGGCGCGTGCTTGTACCAGCGCTTTTCGAGCAGGCGCAGGCGGGTATGCCCATCCAGCCCATACTCGTCGATCCGCCCACTGTACGGCAGACCGTTAAAGAGCAGCACTGGCACGCCTTTGAAATCCAGCGCCAGGGCTTCCTGGGTGGCCTGATCGACCAGCGGGGCATAGGTTTGCTGGTCAAGCGCGGCGTTGAAGGCGGCCAGATCGGGCACGCCGATGGTCTTGGCATAGTCGCTGAGGACGACACGGAACTGCTGCACCGAAAGCGACTGCCACTGTGACTGAGTGATGAAAAGCTGATCGTGCATCTCCCAGAATTTGCCCTGAGCGCTGGCCGCTTCGCTGGCTTGTGCCGCCAGCCGCGCCTTGTCGTCCTGCGGTTGAGGGAAATGCCGCCACACAACGCGCACGTCCTTCGGGTAGCGATCCCGCAGGACGGCCAGCGTCCGGGCCACGCCCAGGCACGGCACGCACTGGAAATCGGCGTAGAAGGTGATGGTCAGGTAGGCGTCCTCCGGGCCGAGCGCATGATCGGCCACGCCGCCGGGTTTGGTAGGCGCTGGACTGGGTGTCTGGGCCGAGATTGACGCCGTGCCAGGCAGCATCACCAGCACGCATACTATGAGGAGAGTAGTGGGCCACCGTCGCATCGTCATCTCCAACAAATTTAATTCTTGGTTGCGGCTTTTGCCGCACGACACTGCGCACACCAGCCGAAGATCGCCAGGTGATCGACTCGCGGCTCAAAATCGTGCTCGTGCCGCACTTGCTCCCGCAACTGGTCAGCAAACGAGTCGTCCAGCTCGATGACTGCATGGCAGTTCAGGCACACCAGATGGTGATGACGCTTTGTGCCGATCAGTTCGTAGACAATGCCCCGCGCGCCCAGGTCCGTCTGCGAGATGACTTCGGCAGCTTTGAGCCATTGCAGAATACGATATATCGTCGCCTCATCCAGTTCGTAGCCCCGGCTTTCCATTTGCTTCTGGATGTCGTTGATGGTCAGATGGTCGCAATCCTCACACAACGCTTCGATGACCATCCGGCGCTGGATGGTGATGCGTTCCCCGCGCTGGCGAAGCTGCTGAAGTATGCGCTCGGCAGAGTCCATGAACGGTGTGCCCTGACACTGTTTCTTTAACGCGCTACAAGTTTACATCGCAGTGAGAGAGGCGCATAATTGATACCATACACTTGGTCCGTGAAACTGTATAACTTGATGAAGGAGAGTGGCATGGCAGAACATAATGTCGGTCAGGCCGGATCATTGCTACAAGACGGGCAGATGAAGCGCCTCAAAGTTGAGGATCAGGAGATCGTGCTGGCGCGGGTTGAGGGACAGTATTATGCCTTTGGCGGCAATTGTACCCACTACGGCGCTCCCCTCGACGAGGGTGTGCTCAAAGATCACTGCGTCATCTGCCCCTGGCATCACGCAACTTTCGACATTCGCAGCGGGCTTCGCCTGGAACCGCCCGCGCTCAACGACCTACCGCATTTCCCGGTGCGCATTGACGGTGGCAATGTGCTGGTCACACTGCCGCAGGCCAACGAGTCCGAGCCGCAGGGCAAAGCCGATCCCGCCGACCCGCGCGTTTTTGTGATCGTCGGTGGCGGCGCAGCGGGCAATGCTGCTGCCGAAGAACTGCGCCGTTCGGGCTTCAAAGGCCGGATCGTGATCCTCAGCGCCGTGCCGAACGTGCCGGTAGATCGGCCTAACCTCTCCAAAGATTACCTGGCCGGGAAAGCCGAACCGGGCTGGATTCCACTGCGTGGCGACGCAAGCTGGTATGCGGCCCGCGACATCGAACTGCGGCTGAGTACCCGTGTGACGAAAGTCGATCCAAAGGCGCACACCGTATCGACCCACGACGGCCAGACGATCCACTACGACAAGCTGCTGCTGGCAACCGGCGGCGTGCCGCGTTCGCTCGGCAATACGCCGGGTGCTGACCTGGGCGGCATCTACATGCTCAGAGCGCTGCACGATGCAGATCGGATCATCGAGGCGGCGCAGGCTGGCAAGCGTGCCGTCGTGATCGGCACGAGCTTCATCGGCATGGAGGTGGCCGCATCGCTGGCCGGAGGGCGCGGCGTGTCGGTAACGGTGGTTGGCATGGACCCCGTCCCGTTTCTGAACGTCCTGGGCGACGACATAGGCCGGATGCTGCGCGCCGAGCACGAGGCCAACGGCGTCACCTTCCAGCTCAACAGCATTGTGGCCCGTTTCACTGGCGAGAATGGGCAGGTCAAGGCCGTCGAACTCCGCAACGGCAAGACGCTCCCGGCTGATTTTGTAGTAATCGGTGTGGGCGTTGTCCCGGCGACAGATTTCCTGTTCGATTCAGGGCTGGCCCTGGACGATAAGGATAGGTCGGTCAAGGTGGACATTCACCTGCGAACCAGCGATCCCGACATTTACGCGGCGGGCGACATCGCACGCTGGGCGGATGGCAGCGAACGCGGCAAGCGCATCGAACACTGGCGGGTGGCTGAACAGCAGGGCATGGTCGCGGCCCGGAACATGCTCGGCCAGATGGAAGCCTACAGCGGGCATGTGCCCTTCTTCTGGACAAACCAGTGGTCGGTCATCCTGGACTACGTGGGCAACGCCGAAAAGTGGGATCGCATCATCTACCGGGGCGGCAAGCCCGCCGACAAGAAGTTCCTGGCGTTCTACATGTCCAAGGACGAACCGCTGGCCGTTGCGGGCAGCGGCTACGACCAGGAGCTGGACGCCATCGAGATCATCCTGCGAGATAAGCTGCCGCTGACGGCTGCGCAAATCCAGGATGAGTCGTTTGATCTGATCGGGTACGCGAAGCAGGGGCAGTGATTGACCTCACCCCTGACCCCTCCTCCGCTTCGTGAACGGGGCATTGGAGCTTCGGTCAATGACCGGATCCCTTTTTCCAACACCGCGCGACTCTGATTTAGCCCCGGAGGGGCTTCGTAATCTCAGCCCTGCGGCTTTAGCCCAGGGCAGTTACCCCCGCAGATGCCGCCCGATGAACACGTGCAGGAGCAGCAGGATCACCGCCGTTTGCCCGGCAGCGATCAACGCTTGCGCCAGCGGATCGCCTGCCGGGTTGGCAAGGATGCCCAGGCCGAATGCGCCGAAAAAGCCGGCCATCGGCACGACACGGTAGACCATGTAGCGCCGCGACGCCCGGCGGTTCATGACCAGCGCGTAGCCCGCGATCAGGATCACCAGACTGGACATAAACAACACCAGCCCGGCCTCACGTCCCACTGTCGGCTTCCTTCTTGCGTTTGGCGTTGGGCAGCCGCGCCACCAGCGCAAAGCCGATGAAGACCAGAATGACCATGACGACGATAGCCACCAGCTTGAACTGGCGGCTGGTCGTGATGAGTGCCAGCAAGCCGAACGCCGCGCAGAACAGGCAGTAGCCGAGCGCAATCCAGCGCGGCGAGACGCCCGCATCGATGAGCCGGAAATGGGTATGCCCGCGATCTCCAATCAGCGGATTTTTGCCCTCGGACAAACGGTGCGCCACCTGCCAGGCCACGTCCAGCAGCGGCAGCCCCATGACCAGCAGGATCGTCGCCATCTTTGCGCCGCCGATGATGCTCAACGCGCCCACCGTGTAGCCGACGTACACCGCGCCGCTGCCCATGAATATCTTTGCCGGATGCCAGTTGAAAATCAGGAAGGCCAGTATCGTGCCGATCAGCGCCAGCGGCAGCAGGCTGACGCTCAGTTGGCCCTCGCGCAGCGTGTGGACAAACAGCAGGATCGACGCAATGAGCGTGACGCCGCCTGCCAGCCCATCCACGCCATCCAGGAAGTTGAGCGTGTTCATCATCAGGCCGAGCCAGAACAGGCTGATCGTCACGGTGACGAAGTACGGCCAGGGGGCGGTTGTCTCCCCCGTGAGCGGGTTGTTGAAGCGCTCGATGAAGATCAGAAAGATCACGCCGATGGCCGCCGCGATAATTTGAGCGATATATTGTTGCAGCGACGATAGCTCAAACCTGTCGTCCAGCAGTCCGGCGATAAAGATGAACGTGCCACCCAGGAGCAGCCCCGTGAGGCGGATGATCTCGTTCGGATCAAGACGCTCGACGGGCATTTTCTGCGCCAGCAGGGCGGTGGCGGTAAACGCGCCCCACAGCGGCAGCGCGCCCATCCGCACCACGCGCCCCTGGTGCTGGCGTCGGCCTCCTGGCTCATCGACCAGTCCGAGCTTCACGCCCAGGTAACGAGCCACCTGCGTTAGCGCCAGGGAGAGCGCAAACGACACGCCAAAGACCAGCGCAACCGAGAGCAGGTAATTGGGGGACAGAGATTGGGAGATGATAAGTGTTTTATCCGAATATGAACTGACCCGTGCTCAGAACTGTCATCATTATATGAAGTGATGATCGTTTTGTCATGTTGTCGTGGGGATGAGTTAGCCTCTCCCTCCGGCTATCTGACCCGATCTGTCCGCGTTCGCATGAAGTCACCGGCTGCCAGGTGCATGCAGCAGGATCGCAAGCTACTGAGGCAAATGGCGATTGGGCGTGTATCTGTGCCTGGTGACGATTGGAAATAGGAGATGGAATGTCGGTTGGAGTCTCTCTCAAACGGTTCGTGAGCCTTGCCATCGGCAGCGTGGATTACGCGAAGTGGAACAGCCTGGAGATCACCCGCTTGCGTCTGACGCTGCCGAATCTGCCCCGTGCCTTCGATGGCCTGACCCTGGTGCAGGTCAGCGACTTGCATATGGGCGAATGGATGACCCTCTCCCGGATGCAATACGTTGCCGATCAGGTCAATGCCCTGCATCCGGACGTGATCGCGTTGACGGGCGATTTCGTCGGGGCCTTACGCGCCGACACGCCCTCGGAACTGAGCCGCAGCCTGCGGATACTCCGTGCGCGCGAAGGCATCTTCGGCGTCCTGGGCAATCACGACCATTACACCCATGCCCCGACTGTGCGCCGCGCCATCCGCAACGCAGGCAACGTCCGGCTCCTGTCCAACGAAAACGCGCTTGTCGAACGCGATGGGCAGCGGCTTTACATTGCGGGGCTGGACGACATTGAACGGAAACAACACGATCTGCCGCAGGCCCTGGAGGGTATCCCGCACGGCGCTGCGGTCATCCTGCTGGCCCACGAGCCGGATTATGCCGACGAGGTGGCGAAAACCCGGCGTGTCGGGCTGCAACTCTCCGGTCATACGCACGGCGGGCAGGTTCGCGTGCCGGGCATTGGTGCGCCAGTACTCCCCATCCTGGGCAGGAAGTACCCGATGGGCCTCTACGTCGTGGATGATCTGTTGTTGTACGTCAATCGCGGCGTGGGCATGGTCAGCCTGTACCTGCGCGTCAACTGCCGCCCCGAAATCACGCATATCACGCTGACGTCGGCATCCTGAATTGTCGGCCCCTGACGCGCCGAACAACCTGTCCTCACCGCCCGGACTCGATCAGGCGTGATCCAGTACCAGGACCCGCATCGACTCCGGCAGGCTGTCGCGCGTCAGGGTTACTTCCTCGTCGAAGGCAAAATCGACATCCTTTTCGTCGAAATAATCCAGAAAAGATTGTATCCACAGCATGTTTCGGAGCTTGACCCTCAGCGTCCGAAAGTGCATGGGAATGATCAGCCGGGGGCGAACCGCATCGATGACCGTTTTTAGATCGTCCAGTTCGATGGTCGGGTGTCCGCCCGCCAGCGCCAGCAGTATATCGACTCCCTTGAAGAAGTCGATCTGTGTGTCGGAGAACGCATTGCCCATGTCGCCCATGTGACCGATGCTCATCCCGTCCACCTCGAAACGGTACATCCCGTTTTGATCGGGTTCGTGAAAGCGATGGTTGAGGGCCTCCATCGCTTCGATGGCGCAAATGTGGACGCCTTTTTCGATACATTCGCCGCCGTTCCGGGCCAGGTCGAGCGCTGTGACCACGCTCGGATTGCCGGGAATCAGATCGGCGCGGCAGTGGAAACTGTCGTTATCCGACGAGCGAATGACCAGATCAGCCTCTTCCGTCACCGGGCGATAGCCTGCCGTTTCCGGCGTGTAAGGATCGGTGACGATCCGCAAGCCGTCGCTGCGGGTGATCAGGAAACACGCCTGCCCATACCATTTCAGTTTCACTGCCGCCTCCCTACCGCACTTTGGGCAAAATCTCCTCGACGACGGTTTCCAGGATGCCGGGTTTGTTCAGGTCGAGCACCTCGATCATAAAGTAGTCGATGCCGAGCGCCTTCAACTGCTGCATCTGCTCGACGATCTGCGGCACTGTGCCGACCAGCGCGTTTTCCCGCGTGTAGATGCCTTTGCCGTGCGGAAACGCTTCCTCGTGCGACGAAAAACCGAGGCGACCACGTTCCACTGCCTCCGCTTCCGTCTTGCCGACGGACAGCCGCCCAAACCAGGTCAGGCGCAGCGTCGATAGGTCGCGGCCCACGCGCTCGCACTGTGCCTTCAGCACGTTCAGCCGATCCGTATACTTCGCCAGCCCGGCGTCGGACAGGTTCCACCAGTCGGCGTAGCGGGCCGCAATGCGCATCGTCCGCTCGCCGCCGCCGCCGATCATGATCGGCGGTACGGGGTCGGGCTTCGGTTCGCAGTAAGCATCGACGACGTGATAGTGCTTGCCGTGAAAGGTGACTTTGCCCGGCTCACGCCACAGTCGCTTGAGGATTTCCAGGGTGTCGATCAACTGTTCCATCCGCACGCCCACCGGCGGAAAGGGAAAGTTGTAGGCGTGATATTCGTCTTCTTTCCAGCCCGCGCCAATGCCCATGATGAAGCGCCCACCGCTCAGGCATTGCAGTGTAGCGGCCATCTTCGCCAGCAGCGCCGGGTTGCGATAGCTCTGGCCGAGCACCATCGGCCCCACGTCGAATTGCGGGAAGCGCGCCGCCAGGAAGGACAGCGCTGTCCAGGCTTCGTAGGTCGGATCGTCCAGCCATTGAAAGTGATCGGTGATCCACAGGCTTTTGAAATGGCCGACCAGTCTGGGGAGCACGGCCTCCAGGTCATCCAACCACCTGGAAACCGGGCCTCCTTTCGGCGGGCCAGCGATGGGTAGCCCCAACCCGAAATCAAGGGTCATAATGTGTTTTACCTTGTTGGTGTAAGAATAAGCCAAGCGCTATCAAGTTTACCCCGACTCGACGCGGATGGTATTCCCAGGTGAAAGATGGGTCGGGGAATTTATGCTATTGCGGGGGCGGTGGCAGCCTGGGCGGTGGCAATTGTGTAGGCGGCAAGGAGAGCGTGGGCGGCCTGGATGGGCCTGACCTGGTTGCCCCAAAGGGGATTCGGCTGACGGATGGCGTCTGGCTCGGCCTGGGTGTGATCGTTTTTGTCCGGCTGGGGGTCATGGTCGGCAACGAAGTTACGGACGGCGTTGCAGTCGGCGTATCGGTGGGGGTAGCGCTGACCGTGCTGCTGGCCGTCACAGTCGCCCTCGGCGTTTGCGATGCGGAGTCAGCGCAATAGCAAATTCCTGAAAAGAAACAGGAAGGGGAGCGAGTGACAATCTCGCTCCCCTTCGATATACCGCCTGTGTAAAGGTGTTACAGCGTTTATGCCTGAGCAGTAGGCAGTTCGTAGCCGCGCGAACGCAGCCGCTTCTTCACGTCCGTAAGCACCTTGCGGCCAATGCCCTGGATGCTCAACACGGCCTCGTCGCCGCCTTCCTGCAAGCGCTGGATGAAGTCGCTGGCCGTTACCAACCCATTCGCCGCCAGCAGTTCGGTGTATTGGCGACCCAGGCCAAGCTCAGTCAGGGGCAGATCGGGCGCGGTACGGGTCGTTGCCGTCTCTGCGGCGATGGTATCGCGCGCTTCGAGCCGCTTCATAAAGCGGTCAACCTGTCCCTCGGTGTCAACGATGCGCTGTTCGCCCGTATAGAATGGGTGACAGTTGGAGCATACGTCGGTATGGATGGTGGGCCGGGTCGAACCGACTGTCCAGGTATGCCCGCAGGTGCAGATCACCTGTGCTTCAGGATACCACGTGGGATGAATACCTTCTCGCATGTTTGACCTTTCGCTGCGCGACGGATCGCTCCACGAGGTAAAGATTGGAGCGGTTAGCGTCGCGTCTTACGTGTATATCGACCAGATATAGATGGGGCGTGGAACCCGGCTCTTACCCCACAGCCGCGCTTTCAGGCTTCCGTCGCTGCCCCTTTGCGTTCGGGGCGCACCGCGATCTGGCGGCGGCCACCCCGGATAAACTCGAAGTGGACGTAGCCCTCTTCCGTCGCAAAGATGGTGAAATCCTTACCGATGTCGGTTCCCGGTCCCGGATAGAACTGGTTGCCACGCTGCCGCACGATAATGTTGCCGGGGATGACCAGTTCGCCGCCGAACCGCTTCACGCCCAGGCGCTTGGATTGACTGTCACGACCATTGCGGCTGGAACCGCCGCCTTTCTTGTGAGCCATTGTTCAAATTCCTCTTAACGTACTACGGCTAAACACCAGTGATGCTGTCGATGCGCAACCGGGTGTAGGTCTGGCGATGTCCGCGCCGACGGCGGTAGCGCAGCCCTGGCCGGTACTTCCAGATCAGGATTTTCTTGGCGCGGTAGTGATCGACCACCGTTGCCTTGACCGTCGCGCCCTGCACCAGCGGACGCCCGATCTGCGGCGTACCGCCATCCGGGGCGACCAGCAAAACCTCGTTCAGATCGACGGACGTTCCCGGTTCGACGGCCATCTTCTCAACGTCGATGATCTTGCCCGGTTCGACGCGAAACTGCCGTCCACCCGTGCGAACAATAGCGTACATGTGTTTCTCCAATCTTCGCTTTTCACCGCTGGCAACAATCCCGCAGGCGTCACAGCGGGGAAAATTGGCGTCCTTTCCAGATGCGGGGAGTTATTATACTGGGTGGGTGGGGCAGCGTCAATGGGCAGAGCGCGCGGATTCGTGGCGCGGCTGCCTGCCTTTTGCAGACGAACCGCTCATTCTGTGGCATAATCGCGCCCTGTCCAGTCTTCTTCAAGTTCGACGAGCAGGTTAGTCGGAGGGAGAACACGATGTCTCCAGGCGCGGCGTTATCTTTAGAGGACATCAAGACGGTTTTCACTGAAGAAATCGAGGCAGCCGGAGGTACGGTATCGGACGTTTTTGAAGACGAGGTGCAATTGTTCGTCCGATCCATCTTGCCCAGGGTGGGTGAGGTCGGTGCGGATGATCAGATCAGGCCGGGGGTCGCTCTTCGGGCCGTCGATCAAGACGTTGCAGTTTACCCCTATCTTTTCCGGCTGGTATGTACCAATGGGGCGATTCTGGCTCACGCCCTTGATGCGCAGCAGGTATGGTTGGCAGATATTCCGACCATTACGGAGATGGGGATCAGCCTGCGTTCGATGGTGCGGGCCTGCTGTTCAGACGGCTGGTTTGTGGATGCGACTCGGCAATTACGCCGCGCGCAGCGGACTCCGATAGACAACCTGCTGGAATTGATGCCGCACTTGTCTCGAATGCCACACCCGGCAGCCCGCCAGTTTATGGACGCCATCATGGGAGAGTGGCAAAAGACTGCCGATCACTCTCGATATGGCCTGATGAATGCGGTGACTGCCACCGCACGAGATACCAGAGACGCCGAACTGCGATGGCAGTTGGAGGTCATCGGCGGACAGATCGGCATCGCTGAACCTGTGCGTCTTGCCCGCTTGCACCCCGCCGAACTGACGGCAGAATTAGCGCGCCTCTAAGCGCCAGCCAACGACGGCAGACGAATCGCAAACGATTCGTCTGCCCTCCGTCCCTCATCTACTGCCTGATGGTGCGGATGCTGGGCTGCGTGCCCGCAGGGGCCGGCTAGAGGCCAATCGAACGCAGGTATTCGCGGTTGCGGCGGGCGCTTTCCAGCGGCGTTCCCAGCCCCGGCAGGATGTCCTGTTCCACCACCGCAAAACCTTCGTAGCCCAGCTTGTTCATTTCGTCGGCAATGGCCCGGAAGTTGACGCTGCCTTTGCCCAGTTCGCAGAAAATACCCGCGCCGACGGTATCCAGATAGTTCAACCCCTCGCGGCGCGAACGGGCCAGCACCGCCGGATCGCAATCTTTGAAATGCAGGTGATTGATGCGGCTGCCGTACTTCTGGACCGCCTCCACGCCATCAGCGCTGCCCCCGCCATAAACGTAATGGCCTGTGTCCAGGCACAGGCCGACCAGTTCCGGCCTGGTCAATTCCATCAGGCGGTCAATTTCAGCGGGCGTTTCCACGTAGCCGCCGCAGTGGTGGTGGAAGGCCATCGACATCCCATACTTGTCCATGACGCTCTGCGCCACCTTGTTGACGTTGGCGGCGAAGGTTTTCCACTGCTCGGCGGTCAGGCCGTCTTCGGGCCGGATACGTCCAGCGCGATCAATGCGGTTCTGAACGGTCAGATTGTCGTCGGCCAGGACGATGATCTTTGCGCCGAGCGCGTGCAGCAGCGCGCCAGTGCGGAGCGCCACCTCTTCGCCCGCCTTGAGCGCGCCGGGGTCGATCAGCTTGATCGGCACGAAGGCCGAAAGCATCTTGAGGCCGCGCTTGTCCAGTTCCTCACGCAGCCGGGCCGGGTCGGTGGGCAGATACCCCCAGGGGCCAAGCTCGGTTCCCTTGTAGCCCGCGTCGCGGATTTCATCCAGGACCTGTTCGTAGGTGTATTTGGGGGTCAGTCCCGTGAACTCGAAGATGCCCCAGGAAACCGGGGCGTTGCCAATATGGATGGTCATTGTAGACTTTCCTTGTGAGATGAGGCGGGTTCGTCAACGCGATGCGCGGGCCTCCTCCGGTGTGAGGGACACAATTGGAATGCGCGGATCGCGGTCTTTCCAGGTGCTTTTGATCCAGGCTTGCGCGGGGTCGTCCACATTGGCAAGGGACTGCGCCGACCCCGCCAGGAAGTTGAGATAGTAGATGGTGTAGCCATGCGCGGCGCTCACCGGGTGGTAGCCTTCGGGAACCAGCACCGTGTCGTCGGTGCGGCACAGCATCAGGGCGTCGATGCGGCCATCGGTGGTATAAACACGCTGGATCGCGTAACCGTCGGGTCGGTCTATCTTGTAGTAGTAAATCTCGTCCAGGTCGGCTTCCAGAATCTTGCCGCTGTCGTCGGTGCGGTGTACGTCGTGCTTGTGCGGCGGGTAGGAGGACCAGTTGCCGCCCGGCGTGTAGACTTCGACGCCGATCAGGCGGTCACACTCGAAGCCCACCGGGATCGGGTTGACAATCTGGCGGGTGGCGCTGCCACCGCCCCGAATCTCAACAGTGCAGTCGGCGGGCGTGATCAGCCGCGCCGCGCGATCCCGGTTCGTAGCGGCCCACCCTGCCGCCACCTCGAAGCCATCGGTGTGCGCGGTCAGCGTGAATTCGGTCTGGCGGGGCAAATAGACGGCATAGGGCATCCCGCTGAACACGTTGGGCCGCCGCCCGATCTCGTGCCATGACCCCCGGTTGGACTGGACGGTGCAGACGCCACCCAGGATCACCAGCCCATACTCGTTGTCGCCCGTGTGGTGCGTCCAGGTCATGTTCTTGTTGAGGCGGCGCACCTCAAAGTTGAGGTCTTTCCAACCCGCGCTTTCCGCCGTGACCTGGGTCACGATCCCGGTTTCGGTGCTGCCGATGCGCGGATGAATCAATAAGTTGGAGGCGTCGTATTTCATTCGGCTGTTTGCCCTTCCGTCGTCGCCGGTTCAGTTTTGAACCGATTATAACGCGGCACGCCGATCAGGCCATTTTGACGGCTTCCGCCGCTTCTGGAACGGGCACGACGGACTGGCGCGGCCCAAGTGCCCAGGTGAGCATGGCTGCCCCGAAGCGCACCGCCGCAACGACCAGCAGCATGGCCGGCACGCTGATCCAGTGCTCGATCAGGAGGGTGCTGATCAGCGGCCCGGCAAACAGCGCCACGTTGACCAACGTCTGGTACGTAGCAGCATACTGAGGGAAACCCTCTTTGGGCACGATTTCGGTCAGCCGGTTGAACATCAAGACGCCAATGGACAGCCAGCCCGCGCCAAAAGCCAGCGACCCGACGAGAAAGGGCGGAAGGGTCGGCGTCAGGCCCAGGATGAGCACCTGGACGAACGTGAAAAAAGTCGCCACCGCCAGCATCTTGACCGCACCGAAGCGCGAAGACAGGCGAACCACGTAAAAGGTGGCAATGGCCCCCGCCCCCATCTCGCACAGGCCAAACACTGATATCCAGCTATCGCTGGCCTCCAGGCCACGCACCAGGTGAAGCTGGATGAGCGGCGCGGCCAGAAACACACCCGTGCAGATGGCAACCACCACAATCATGTGCCGGACGAAGCCCGGATGCTTCCACACGTCAACTTTGGCGCTGGCCGCTCGCGCCGGATCAAAGTGCGGTATATCGGGAACTTTGATGCTCTGCACGTTCCGCCACGACAGGAAGGATGCCGCGAAGGCCAGGCCAAACCCGACCTGGTAGTTGATCGGAAAGGGCAGGTGTTCCAGCAACTGGCCCAGGCCCACGACGCTGATCAGAACGGTGACGTTGACCAGCGCAGTGCGCCGGGCCACCACCTGCGCCAGATTGCGCTCGCTCAGGGCACTGCGCAGCATTCCCAGGAAGCAGCCTTGCGCAATGCCTGTCGGAATAGCGGACAGCACCACCAGCCCAACCAGAATGTCCACCTGGTTGGTGGGCGCCAAGGCCGACGACGCCACCCCCAGGTACAGCAGGGCGCGGTACACAATCGTCGGGGCGCGCAAGGCCACGATCTGGTTGGTGTAGCGCTGCTGCCAGCGGCCTGCCAGCGCCGCGCCCACAGCCAGCAGCAAGGCGCGCAAGGCGGTCAGCGTTCCCAGGTGCGCCGGGGTCGCGCCCAGCCGGATGGCGAAAACCTGCAAAAAGTACCACTCCATCGCAAAGGCCGCGCCCATCCAGAAGATGTCGAGGTAAAGATGACGGGTATTGGCTTTTTCGATGTCTGGCGTCAGAGAGTCGATCATGGATTCGGTTGGTGAGTCTCAAATCTGGATGAATTGTTTGGCGTCCAGCACAAAAATCGTGGCCGCGTGGGCATCGGGTTTGCTCAGGGGGCCGCATGTGCTACGGATCACAGACAGGACTTCGGCAACGTTTGGCTCATCGACGCCGATCACCAGGGTGGCGCTGCCCCGCCGCAAGAAGCCCCCCACACTACTGATTTGCGTCACCGAATATTTGCGCTCGACCAGCGCGCTCGAAATCGGGTCAACCGCGTCTGAGCTTACGATGGCGAGAATCAGTTTCATAGTCACACCTGCTCAAAATGATCGACATCGAGGATAAACACGGTAGCGCCGCCAACCTCAACTTCGACGTAGTTGTACAGGGCGACGCCATTGGGTGTGGCTCCGGTTGCCATCGGCATGTACTGAGTGCGCCGCTGGCTGTGCACCTTGAGAATGTTGATGACGGGCGAAACCTGGTTATCGTCAACCCCGACCAGCAGGGTCGTATTGCCCTGCTGCAAAAACCCTCCTGTCGTGCCGATGCGGGTCACCCGGTAGCCCTGCTCGGTCAGGCTGCCGATCACGCGATCCGCATCCTGATCCTGAATCGTTGCCACAATCAGTTTCATGGGGTCGTCCTTACTGACCTGACATCCGCCACGAGTCTAGGGGCTAGTTGGCCGGAGGTCAAATTGCCGGAACTGACCATGCGCTTTCCGCTGTGTGCGAGAGCGCAGCCACATGATTGGTGTGTATCGGGTGAAATGAACAGCGGGTATCAACGCTGCTGATACCCGCCTGCACATTGTGTGACTGCGAATCTGCGTTGGTTAGCTGCCGGAAGCCTGTGAGCTGCGCCCCCCTCTCACAAACCCGTACAGATCGTGGAGGATAATGCTGCCAGCCAGAGCGCCGACAGCCGAAGCGGCTGCCGCCAGGGCGGCAGTATCCCCCTGCGGTAGCGGCCAGTTCTGGGTGAAGAACCACCCGCCGATCAGGCCGCCAACAATGCCAACAATGCGGTCAATCAGCCACCAGGGATCAGGCGGCGGCGGAGGCCAGGGTTTTCGCCACCAGCCCGGCCAGGGAGTGCCGCACCAACCAACTGCCGCCCACAGAATGAGAAGCGCTACGCTCATAGAACCCTCCTTGACATGAACCTTGCGTAAGGACAGTCCTACCAATTAAGAACCCCTGGTGCGGACGCGAGTTACGGCGGCAAAGGATTGCGCCTGGTAGTGATCAAACGCGACCAGGAAATCACGGCAGAAGCGCATCAGGCCGGTTGTTCCAGAATAAAATCGCGCAGCGCGTGGTACACACGTAAAATGCGCTCACCGTCGCCTCGGAAGTGCGGTGCAGTCCCGTTGCGGGCATTCGAAGCATTGGCGAGCCGCCGTACAACACGCACCCAGGCGCTCAACTCGATCTGCACCGCCGGAATGCGATGCTGCCGCCATACATAGCGGGTGATAGTCGGCTGGCGCACGCCGCCCGTGTATCGTGGCGGGTTGATGACCAGCCTATCCAGGCTGGAATCCGGATCGGCGCTGAAACCGTGCCGCATAAAGCTGGATAGCAGCCGTGCCTCGTGATCGACAAACGTTTCGCCCCGAATGGTGCCGAGCGCAATGGCAAAATCCCGGTCACCGCGTGCGCCGTGCAGGTCGATGACCAGGTGGATCGGGATGGCGTGAAACAGCTCATCCAACATGCGCTTGTAGTCCCCATGATCATCGTCCGCGTGCGGATCGGGATCGAGGGCATAGCGCCCGTAAATAAAGTGCGCACCCGTCTCCTGATGCAGCAGGTAGCCGAGCGCCGCCGTGTACTCCTCTTCCTGTTTCCAGTCGCCGTTACGCCAGTGCCGGGTGCTGTGCGGCGCTGACAGCAGAACTGGCCGCATCCCTTTCAAGACCGCCACTGCGGATTCGCTGCGTGGGGCGACCTGATCGTAGGCCACCATCTGGCGTTCCGCATCGCAGAGCGCAGCCAGAATGGGGTTCATCGGCGCGGTCCGGCCTCACCCCTTGCCGCCATTCCGCTGGCGAGCGCAGCCAGACGTAGCCACACTCCCGCCCCACACGGGCAGCTGACCTCGAACACCGTCACAGCGCCGCAATGGTCTTGACCACCCTCAGATGTTTGGGGAAATTTGGCAGGTACTCCGCGAAATCTTTGTAGCGCCCAGCCTTGTATTCGTCCAGGTAGCGTCGGAAGATGCTGGCAACACCGGGCAGAATGGTTGCATTCTCGACCTTTTGCTGGTACTGCATGTAGCTCTTGGCTTCCAGCGAGCTAACCGAATCTTCCAGAAACAGATAGATCACGGCTGCCCGGAACAGCCCTGTGAACTGCTCGTGCCAGGTGGGATGAGCGGCGGCGTATTTGTCATCGACGGGCAGGGGCTTTTCGGCGAGTGCCGCCATGATCTCACTGTGCTGCTGCATGTACGAACTGAACAGGATGTTGATATATTCGGTCAGCGCTGTGCGGTAGGCCAGGGCTTCGTCGTCTTTGTAGGGCCAGGGTGGGCTGTCTCCCCAGGCCATCGGCGGCGGCATGATGGCGATCAGTTCCCCGCCAACCCGGAAGCCGATATTCTGGTCGCTCGGATAGCAAATGTTGGGCATGAAGACGAGCGTTTCCACGACCTGGCCCACAAACGGTTCCAGGTACGCATACAAATCAACCTTGTTAAAGGCTTCTCGCAAGTGGCGCAGCGGCGCCTGCCAGTGGGTATCTTCGTCCGTCCAGAACTTCCCCAACTGGGCGACCTCGTAGAAATGCTTCAGGTGTTCATGCCAGCGCGGCGGAACCCAACGCGGCATTTCGTCGGCAACCAGCCCCGGCCACGTCAGCCGCATGGCGTAGCTGTACATGGAGGCCAGCGGGATGTTCTGATCCAGCAGGACTTGCATGGCAGTGACAGCCGGGTGATGGTTGTACTCGGCGACGAGCTTGCGCGTGGCGCGGGCGTGAGAGTGCGTGCCATGCTTTTTTCGGTCCTGCGATTTATCGGGGTAATTCGTGGCGGCCAGCACTGCCGACATCAAGCGCACCCGATCATCGATCCGAACGGCCACCTGTTGCTTATCCATAGGTCCTCTGTGGAGTTGCCGTATATCGAAGCAGCGTGTCGCCCTCCCTATAGAGGCGACAGGTCACACGCATGGTTAAGATACGGTTATCATTATACGAAAGGTCGCTGCGAATGGAAAGTCGATGCCCGCGTTTTCTGGACGCCGTACTATACCGATGGCGATCCGCAGATACTGTTCGTCGCGTTGAGTCCATATGTAGTTGGCGCTCATAAAGCGCGGATAGGCTCGCTCATTATGACTGGACAAAAGGCAGCACTCTACAGGATGAAGCACATTTGCCACGTGCTAGTAGGCTTGTTACCATTAGACAGATGTAACAAAGGAAGCGGCTTATGTCCGATCATGATGATGAGAACTACGAAGGCCAGGGCGAACCGCCAAAGTTAAATCCGATCCTGAGCGCGGCCAACGACAGTATGTTGGATGGCCTCGGCCAGCTTGCTGACTACTTTGGTTACAACCGCGTTATGGGCAAGATGTACGGCGCGCTGCTCCTCAGCCCGGAGCCGATGAGCCTGGATGACGTGATGAACCACCTCGACATCTCCAAAGCCAGCGTCAGCATGAACATGCGCACGCTGGAGAATCTGGGCATCGTGCGCGAGGTCTGGGTGCGCGGAGATCGCCGCAAATTCTACGAAGCGGAGCCGGACTTCTGGAAGATACTGACCAACGTACTTGGCAGTCGTGAGCTGCGAGAAGTCAACCAGGCACTCAATGTGCTGGAACGCAATATGGAGAACATCCGTGCCTCCGAACCGGAGATGAACGAGAAAGACCGGGAACTTGCGCAGTTTTATATCGAGCGCATGAGTCAGGTACGCGGGTTCTTCCGCTTTGCCAAACTGGTGCTGACGGCCATCATGGAGCGCGACAGTAAGATCAACATCAGCGACGTGCGACGTATCGACATCGAATGATCAGGTTTAGCTTTCCTCACCTGAAAACGTGGCTGACAGGATAGAACACTTGTGCTATGCTGCTCCATGACACAGCTTAGTGCCATCCGATGAAGCCGCACAGGACATCATGAACAACGATCCGAGCGTGCACAGCGGGGTGATGCGCGCCCGCCTGTACCCGTATCGAGTCGCGCTGATTTCGGAGGCCAACGCCGGGTTAATCGAACTGCCGATGCCGCCATACCCCGCCGACCATCGTGCCGACCACCTGTGTCGCCAGCAACTCATCGGGCGGGACGGCGTAGAGATCGCGGTCAAGGGCCACCAGGTCGGCCAGAAAGCCGGGCGCGATCTGGCCCAGGCGGTTTTCCATCCCGGCGGCGTAAGCTGGCCCTTGCGTATAGCCCCGAATGGCCTCGTCTACTGTCAGGCGCAGTTCGGGATACCAGCCCTCCGGCCCCGGCGAGCCATCGGCGCGGCGGCGTGTGACGGCGGCGTGGATGCCCTTCAGTGGCTCGAACGGCTCGACAGGTGAATCCGAGCCAAAGGCAATTTTCGCTCCTGAATCCAGTTGCAATCTGGCATTGTAGCTCCACCGGGAACGCGCTCCCCAGTAACGCTCCGCCATCAGGTAATCCGACGTAGCGTGAATGGGCTGCATTGAGGCGATCACACCCAGTTCCGCCAGGCGCTGCGAGTCGGAGGGGTGAATCAACTGTACATGTTCGATGCGGTGGCGGCGTTCGACGGGTCGAATGCCCTGAGCGGCCTCCTCGCGGCGTACCGTCTCGTACACGTCCAGTACGTCGTGCACGGCCCGATCTCCGATGGCGTGGATAGTTGAGGGGAAACCGGCCCGGCTGGCCGCGCTGACTTTCTCGTAGATTTCCTCTTTGTCCGTAACCATGATGCCGCGATTGTCCGGCTCGCCCTCGTAGGGGTCGATCATCAGGGCAGTACGCGCGCCAAGCGCACCATCGGCGAAGATTTTCAGCCCGCCCAGGCGCAGCCAGTCGTCGCCAAAGCCCCAGCGCAGCCGCAGCGCGATGGCGTGATCGATGTAGGGCTTGTTGATGTTTTTGACGACTCGCAGGCCGAGTTTGCCCTGCTCGTGAAGGTACTGCATGGCCTCGAAGGCACTCGGATCGTCAAAGTCGTGAATGCCGGTCAGCCCGGCCTGCCAGGCCAACGACTGCGCGCGCTCCATCAACCCGGCCAGTTCGGCCATACCCGGTGTCGGGACAAGGCGCGCGACCAGATTCATCGCCGGGGCCTCGAACAGAATGCCCGTCGCGTGGCCTGCTGCATCGCGCTGGATGCTGCCGCCTTCCGGGTCGTTCAGGCTGTCTGTGATACCTGCCAGACGCATGGTGAGACTGTTCACCCAGGCAGCATGCCCACTGCGGGCTGCCAGATAGACCGGGTTATGCGGCGTCACCGCATCCAGATCAGCGGCGGTGGGAAAGCTGCCGCCGGGCCACGCGGACTGCGACCAGCCGCGTCCGACCAGCCAATCGCCCGGCCTGGCGCGTTGGGCAGCCTCGGCTACCTGCTGTACCGCTTCCTGTTTGGTAGGGATGTCCTGCAACGAGATTTCGCGGAGCGCCGACGCAGTGCCTTGCCAGTGAATGTGCGCATCAGTCAGGCCGGGGAGCACCATTGCGCCGTGCAAATCGTCGATGATCGTCCGCGCCGAAGCCAGCGAACGCAGCCGATCATCGCCCACCGCGACGATGCGCTCACCGCTGATGGCGATGGCGGTGGCGCGCGGCGACTCCGTCGAGAGTGTATAGACGTTGGCATTGATCAGCAAGCGGTCAACCATGATGAATCGGCCTTCGTAAATCCTGTATTGAAGTATCCAGAGTGTTCCTCCACTTCCAACCCGATATTATAGTGCTGTAGTATCCTATTGGCGCTGCGCGGAATATAACGAGTCCGGGGGGCCGATAGGGCCGGCTATTGCGGCAGGCGGGTTCCACTTACCGAGATCGCGCCAGGCTTCCTTGCCGATCTTTGAAGTGCAGGTTGTGGCTGGCGGACGGTTTACGCCGCTCCGCGAATCCGGTATAATGCCGCTCCATCTACCGGGCGCTGACTGGATAAGGCTGCGATGAAGGTCTACATCACCGGCGCGGATGGCAACGTCGGGAGCCGCTTGCTGCGCGAAATGGCAGCGCGTGGGCACGAGGTTGCTGGCACAGACATCAAAGACCTGGACATCACTGATTTTTCCGCTGTAGCAGCGCGCATCGCCGCTGTGCAGCCTGACCTGGTGATCCACTGCGCGGCGATGACCAGCGTAGACCGCTGCGCGGAGCAGCCCGCCGAGGCGCTGCGCATCAACGCGATGGGCACCCAAAACGTGGCCGTCGCCTGCCAGCAGCAGGGTTCAGCGCTGTGCTACCTGAGCACCAACGAGGTGTTTGACGGCGAGCGCGGCACGCCCTACATGGAATACGATACGCCGCACCCGATCAACCCCTACGGTTACAGCAAATGGGTCGGCGAGCAAATGGTGCGCGAGCTAACCCCACCGCATTACATTGTGCGCACGTCGTGGCTTTTCGCGCACACGGGCCAGAATTTCTTGCAGACGATCCTGAACAAAGCGCTGGCGGGCCAGCCGCTGTCGGTGGTGACCAACGAAGTCGCCAGCCCAACCTATGTGATGGACCTGGTTCCAGCCCTGGCGCAGTTGGTCGAAACGGGACGCTACGGCACGTATCACCTGGTGAACGAGGGTTATGCGTCTCGCTACCATTTCGCCCGGCACATTCTGGATTGTTACGGCCTCACCGATTATCCGATCACGCCGATTGTGGCGGCGCAGTATCCACGCCCGTCGCGTCCGCCCGTCTATTCTGCGCTGAATAATTTCATCGCCGCGCAGATGGGCATCAAACTGCGCCCCTGGCAAGAGGCCGTCGCCGCCTTTGTAGAACATGAACGGGCGCTGGCTGCCGAGCGCTAACCGTACACCGACTACCCCATCACTATCATGCCCGATCCTGCGCTTTTCTCGATCATTATCCCCAACTGGAACGGGGCACGGCATCTGCCGATCTGCCTGAACGCGCTCCGGCAGCAAACCTATTCGCCGCTTGAGATCATCGTGGCCGACAACGCCTCGACGGATGGCTCCCGTGCGTTGCTGGCGCGGGACTATCCGGAAGTGCACATGATCGCGCTGCCGGAGAACCGGGGCTTTACGGGCGCGTGCAACGTCGGACTGCGCCAGGCGCAAGGCGCTTACGTGGCGCTGCTCAATAACGATACGGAGGCCGATGCGGGTTGGGTAGCGGCAGTCGTGCGGGCTTTCGAGCGCCATCCCGACGCCGGGTTGGTGGCGTCCAAGATGCTGCTTTTTGATCGGCGTGATCACCTGCACACGGCAGGCGACTTTTACCGGGTGGACGGACAGGCTGGCAATCGCGGAGCGTGGCAGCTTGACCTGGGCCAGTTTGACCACGAGATGTACGTGTTCAGCGCCTGCGGCGGTTCGGCAGCCTACCGCCGGACGATGCTGGACGAAATTGGCCTGCTGGACGATGATTTTTTCTTCTCCCTGGAAGACATCGACCTGGCATGGCGTGCGCAATTGGCGGGCTGGCGGTGTATCTATACACCGGAGGCGGTGGTCTACCACCATCTCGCGGCGACGGGCGGGGGGGAGACGGCCAGCTTCTACGATGGTCGCAACGCGATCTACGTGCTGGTCAAGGACTACCCGGCGGCCTTGTGGCGCAAACACTGGCCCAGAATTCTCCGCCAGCAGATCAGGGTCGCCGCAGAAGCGCTGCGCGCCTGGCGCGGCAGGGCCGCACGGGCACGGCTGCGCGGTATGGCCGCCGGGCTGATCCGCATTCCCTGGCTGCTTCGCAAGCGGCGAGCCGTGCAGCGGACGCGGCGCGTCACGATTGAGTACCTGGAATCGGTGCTATCGGAGCGCTGAACGGGGTTAGGCTACCTGGAGAGCATCGGGGCGTTTGCCCGACGCACGGCTGATTGATCGTATCGGGGGAGGCGAATGTCGGGTATGATAGAGCGCCGGTTGTCTGACTGAAGGTGTCCAGGAGAGTTTTGTGCCGCAAACCATTGGAGCCGAGCGCCCCTTTCTGTCCATTATCATCCCTGCGCTCAACGAAGCGAACCGCTTGCCGGTGGCCCTTGCCAAAATCGACGCCTTTCTCCGCCAGCAGTCATATACTGCGGAGGTGATTGTGGTGGAAAACGGCAGCACCGACGACACAGTGGGTGTGGTGCAGCGCTATGCCGCCGACCACCCCTACGTCAAGCTGATTGCGGGCGTGCCACGCGGCAAAGGCCGGGCCGTCAAGCGCGGGATGCTCGAAGCGTGCGGCGACTACCGCTTCATCTGCGATGTTGATCTCTCGATGCCCATCGAGGAGATCACCAAGTTTTTGCCGCCGCACCTCGACAGTTACGACATCGCCATCGGCTCCCGCGAGGCGAAAGGCGCCAAACGCTACAACGAACCCTACTACCGGCATCTGATGGGGCGCATCAACAACTTCCTGGTCAAGCTGATCGCCGTGCGCGGCTTTGAGGATACGCAGTGCGGATTCAAGTCGATGAACCGCCGTGCTGCCGAAGACATATTCCGCGTACAGCGCATCAACGGCATTGGCTTCGACATTGAACTGCTGTTCATCGCCCAGAAACGCGGCTATCGCATTGCTGAAGTCCCGATCAACTGGTATTTCAATGCCGATAGCCGGATGCGATTGGTGCAGGACTCGCTCGGCATCATCCGGGAAATGTTCGAGATTCGGCGCAACTGGAAGGCCGGGCTATACGACAAGCTAGAGCAGTAGCGAGCGTTGACCTTTCCCCCTCCGGCTGTGGAGAGGGAAAGACAGGTTGGTTATGCCTGCGACGCCTGCCGGTTGAGGCGACGGATGGCGCGTATCCATTCGGGCAAAAAGGTGAGAACACCGAGCGCCGCCGCTAACCAGATGGACAGCAGGAGCGATTGGTCGTCCTGACCCTCGCCAAAGTAGATCAACGGGTACTGCCCGATCTGCCAGGAGAACCAGACGGCAGCCAGCGCGCCCACTGCCCCGGCCACCGAGCGTATCCAGGCGCGGCGCGTCAGGCCGGAAGCGATGGCAAAGCCCGCCACAAAGACCAGCGCCGTCCCCAACAACCACTTCCAATCGGGCACGTTGATGAACAGGAAATAGCGGTGGAAGATGACGAAGGCCACCGTCGTCAGGAGCGTGCCAAGCGCCCAGGCCAGCACAATACGGCCAGGACGAGTCCAGGCGCGCAGACGTTCAGCGGGTTCGGTAGCAGCCAGGACGCCTACCCCAACCAGCGCACCGTAGAGCGCGCCCACCGCCAGTGCATTGCCGATGCGCTGGGCTGCCAGCAGGCCGCCCGGATCGTTGAACTGGCTGTAGACAATTGTGCCCAGACCAATGCCAAAGCCGATGGCTGCCCCCGCATAGCGCCCGATCAGGCCGAGCGGATCGGCGAATAACTGCCGCCGCGACAGCCCGATGAAGGCCCGCTGCCGGAGCGCCGCCGGGACACCATCCGGGAACGCCGGCACTTCGTCACGCACGTTCATCAGAGCGTGCAGGGCGCTGCCCGCATAGGGGCCGGGTTCGGCAGCCTCCTTCGCAATTCGCCGGACGGCAAACGCCGAGCGCAGCCGGGCACAGGCGCGCGCCGCTGCATCGGCCACGCTGGGGTCGGGATCATGCACAGCGAGTTCGGCCAGTGTGCCATCAATGGCTTCGTTGAACGCGGCATAGCGCCACTGCCTTGAAGGCTCGGCCCGCTGCACCAGCATGTCGATCCCGGCCAGGCGCACGCCCGCATCCGGTTCCGCGCCGATAACGTTGGCAACCCGGATCGGAATGGCAGGCGGATCGGAATCTTCAATCGTGGCGAGGCGCTGCATGGCGCGCATCCGTGCCGGGGCCAGGTCACTGGTCAGGGTTTGCAGCGCCACGGCCCGGCGATCTGCAATTTCGGCCACCTGCTCCCACCAGTAATCGGCGTTGTAGCCGTGTTCCAGCGCGGCACGGAGCATCAGGCGCTTCGCCATATCGTCCAGTTCCAGGTCCCAGTCGGCGGCGGCGCTGTAGTAACTATCGACGTATTTGAAGTCGCCTGCCTCAAAGCGGAAGCGGCCCGCACCGTCCGACCAGCGTTCGCGTGCCCGGTTGAACAGGTCGTGCGCCTCAAAGAGAGCCAGGATGGCCGGGTCGGTGATGATCAGTTCGGGTTCCGGCTCGGCCTGGTAGGCGCTTGGCCCCTGCGACGCAGCCGCCGCGCGCAGGGCCTGCATGATCTCGCTGGCGCTGTTATAGCGATCTTCGGGGCGCAGCGCGGTAGCCTTGCGCAGAATGTTCGCCACTGGCTCCGGAATGTCGTCGGGGATGGGCATCGGCGCGTTGCTCATGGTCTGCTGCAAATTCCAGGGCTGCCCGTCGATGTTGGGAAGCTGCCCGACGAGCAGTTCAAAGAGCAGAATGCCGAATGCGTACAGATCGCTGCGCGGGTCGAGTTCCTCGCCCATCATCTGTTCGGGCGACATGTAGGCCAGTGTCCCGACCCCGGCCACGCTGTTCTTGTCCCCCATCGTCATCGACAGGCCAAAGTCCGCCAGGTATGGATTCTGGTGGGCGTCGAGCAGGACATTGGCGCTCTTGAGGTCACGGTGGATGATCTTGTTCTGATGGGCCAGGTCGAGCGCGCTTGCCAGCGGCTCCATGAGGGGAATCAACTCGTTGACGGTCAGACGCTGCTTTTGGCGCACCAGGTCTTTGAGCGAGCCAGAGGCCATGTAGCGCATGACAATGTACAGATAATCACCATCCTGTCCGAAGGCATAGACGGGCAGGATGTTGGGGTGTTCCAGCGCCGCGATAATCTCCGCTTCTTCACGGAAGCGATCCGGGTTGGTCAGGTTGGATGCGCCCGCCGGCGCAGTCCCGGATACGCTGCTGGCCCCGGCGTCGGCGGCGACCATACCGATGGTCTTGATGGCGACGGTTCGCTTGAGACGTTCGTCGTGCGCCGACCAGACAGCCGCCTGCCCGCCCTGCCCGATCTTCTCAATAATGACGTAATGTTCGATCCGATATCCCGGTTCCATACGGCTCCGCTAAAGTTTATCCCAGGGCTGTAACTTGCCGATAGTTGGAAGTATAGGCGGACAGCCCATTCTGCACAACCTCACCTGTTCGCCTGAAAAAGGGGACTAACGCTAAGGCCCGGCTCATCTCCGCGCGATATAATCCGGGGTGGCAAGCCACTCAAGTATCGCAGCAGCGGGTGAGGCGCCTGACCTGACCAACCGGCCTGCGAACGCCTCGCATGGGGTACTGCGTCACGGCGGTAATTTGAGTTCACCAACTGTCCTGTTCGTGCTAGACTATACGCTATAGCATCGCAAGCCTGCGCCGGGGGATTACGGGCTGGTTGCCGCTCTGGGGCCTGGCTTCAGCGCCGAACAGGTGCTTATCCGGTATTGAGCGGAGGGGCCTATGCCCGACGTACAAGAGCTTCGCACCGAAGCGGTGGAAAACTTCTTGAAAGCGGTTTACATCCTTCAGCAGCAGGTCGATCCCGTACCCACCAACCTCCTGGCTCAAATGCTCAACATCAAAGCACCTTCGGTGACAGATATGGTTAAGCGGCTGTCGGGCTTCGAGGAAGACAAGGACAAAAAACGTGATAAAAAAGAGGCCGGTCTGGCAACGCCCCTGCTGGAATATGAACCCTATCATGGCGTGCGTCTGACGCCGATGGGCCAGAAGATCGCGCTGGAAGTGATCCGCCACCACCGCCTGATTGAACTGTATCTTTCTGAGGCGCTGGGCTATTCCTGGGATGAAGTGCACGAGGAAGCCGACAAGCTGGAACATGTCATCTCCGAACGCTTTGAGGAGCGGATCGCGGCAGCGCTCGGCAACCCGCAGATTGACCCGCATGGCGACCCAATCCCGGCGCTGGATGGCACGATTGCGGCCCGCGATCTGGTGCTGCTGTCCGACCTGAGCCTGAATCGGCAGGGCACGGTCAGCCGCATCATCGACCAGGCTCCCGAAGTGCTACGCTACCTGTCCGACCTGGGGCTGACGCCGGGCGCAAAGGTGCGACTGACTGCGCGCGCGCCGCTCAACGACACGGTGAGTGTGCGCGTGGACGACGAGGAAGGCACACCACACACGATCAGCACCCAGGTCGCGCGCAAGGTGCTGGTGACGACGGCGAAGAGCTAGGTGCAATACTTTTTAGATAAGGCTGCGAGGGGTGAGGTATATCTCCTTAACTTAAAGGTATTGGACCCGGGCGCGCAAAATGCCAGAAAAAGATGCCCACAGCCAGGCTCACTCTTCGGCAAGTCGATAACCAACGCCAGGCTCAGTCAGAAGGTAGCGGGGGTCCGTCGGGTCTTTCTCCAATTTGTGGCGGAGTTTTGCCATATACAGCCGCAGATACTGGCTTTCATTGGTATAGGAAGGCCCCCACACTTCTTTGAGAAGTTGGCGACCCGTGACCACCTTCCCGGCATAGCGAACGAGGGTCGTCAGCAGTTTATATTCAATGGGTGTCAGGTGGACACTTTCGCCGTCGACAGTGACTTGTCGGCGGGCGAGATCCACGACGAGGCTCCCCACCGAAAAAATCGGGTTGTCGTCGCCTTGAATAGCTCGGACGGCGTGACGCATAGCCACACGAATACGCGCCAGCAGTTCCTGGGTGCCGAATGGCTTGGTCAGGTAATCATCGGCCCCCGCGTCCAGGGCTGTCACCTTATCGTGTTCGCGTTCCCGCGCCGAGACGATGATGATCGGCGTGCTGCTCCATTCTCGAATTTGCCTGGTCAGATCCACGCCATCCACGTCGGGCAACCCGAGATCAAGGATGATCAGGTCAGGATGATGCAGGCCAAGCTCCTTCAGGCCCTCCTTTCCCCCGGTGACCTCGATCACGCGGTAGCCATGACTGTTAAGCGTTGCTCGCAGGAAACGCCGAATTTGCGCATCATCCTCGATGACCAGGATCAGGCCATTCGAGGCAGCTTGCATTTGCGTACTGTCTGTCATAACTCCTCGTCAAAATGCGGCTGTTCGCCTTCGAGCGGGAGCGTAAAACGGAAGACCGCACCGCCTGCTGGGCCAGTGCGCGCCTCGATTGTTCCCTGATGGGCTTCGATAATGCCCCGGCAGATTGTCAGCCCCAAACCAACGCCCTCAGAGGTGACATTGGCAGAACGATAAAACTTATCGAATATCTTCTCTTCATCACCGGGTACAATGCCCGGCCCCTGGTCCGCAATTTCAACGACGATGTCTTTCGCGGTGGCCGACGCAGATAGCTCAATCGGCTTCCCTTCGGGCGCATACTTGATGGCATTCTCCAACAGGTTCACCAGCACCTGCTCGATCAGCACACTATCCATCGGAACGAGTGGCAGATCGGGTGGTAAATTCGTCACAATCGGCTGTCCACGACGGCGCTTACCAAGACGGCGAAGTGCGGCCCCAACCACCTCCTCTAAGGTCTGCCATTCTTTCTCGATATGCAAACCGCCCGACTCCAGGCGGGTCATGTCCAGTAAGTTTCCGACGAGACGGTTTAACCTGTGCGCTTCTTCGTAGGCCAGTTGCGCTAGTTCGTCATGTGTTTTGGGATCAAGCATTAGCCCCTGTTCAAGTAATGTACTTGCCGCGCCCATAATCGAGGCCAGGGGTGTGCGAAAATCGTGTGAAACCGAACTCAGCAGATTGCTCCGCAGTCGCTCTGTTTCGGCTTGCATTCGTGCCTGTTGTACTTCCTCGGTGAGCATAGCGCGTTCGATGGCAAGTGCAACCTGGTCGGCAACTGTGTCGAGGAACTGGCGGTCAGCAGGCCATAAGGGCGGTTGGGTGGGCGGGTGCAAAATGGCGATAACGCCCACAACCTTCTGTGATGTTTTCAGGGGGATATAGAGGTAGGTGCTCCCTGCCAGGTTGTCCGTGCCCGATCCGGCAGCTTGACGATGATCGTAGACCCACTGGGCGATGCCAATCTCCGGTTCCGGCGCATCCTGTATTCGCTGCGCGGCTCTTAGCTGAAGGGAAAGATTGTTTTCGGGCGAATAGATGAATGTGCTGCTGCCGAATTCTTCCCCGATGTGTTGTACCGCAAGTGTGTACAGTTCCGGCAGCCCATTGGCACCAGAGAGCTTGTGATTCAGGGCGTATAGGCTGGCCGTGCGATGCTCTCGCTCCTGGGCAATGGCCGTCTGTTCTCGGCTGCGCACGGCCAGGGTGCTGATCGTCACCGCCACCAGGAGCATGACCAGTAGGGTCAAAACGTACTGAACTTCAGCAATCGAAAAAGTCCCGTAGGGTTCGGTGAAGAAGACATCGAACGCAGCAGCGCTCAGAATGGTGGCAAGAATGGATGGCCCCCTGCCATAGTACAGCGCCGTGATCACAATACCCGTCAAGAAAACCATGCTCAGGTTGGCCGCATGGATGTTGGGGAACACCAGACCTGCAACGAACGTGCAGATCACGACGACCACTCCTGCGCGCAGGTATTGGCTGAAGCTGCTATGCTTACGGACAGGCTTGCGAACCGGCCCAGGCATTCCGGCAGTGTGGTTCATCGATCCCTCGCCCGACTCTCCAGGCTACATACTGGAGAATTGTAGTTGCCAGCGGGCCAAAGACAATGCCCAAAACTAGCCAGAGAATCGAGGATACCCGACCTTCCCCACCGGGCACGAATGCATGCATTAAGTGTACCACGTTGGAAAACAGTTTGCCTCCCATGATCCAGCCCTGTAACTCTTGACAGCCTAGAACGCCTGTGCTATCATTCCCCCAATGAACACACCGTTCCCTGCCACTCTCTTACCAACCGTATGCCACCTGATCCGTGCCTGTGAAACAGGCGGAACAGGCGTCACTCACTTACTAATAGCCCTTCCTCCCCCTCGCCAGTTGGCGAGGGGGCCGGGGGGCGAGGTTAACCGCCCTCCATTCGTCACCCCCGCCGCGTGACGTTTGTCCCCAATTTGTCTCAGTTCATTGCTCTGGCGCGCGGCTTTCCCTATACTTGCGGCGCAAGGTTCGTAATCAACAGTGCGCGCGCAGCCTTTTTCGCGCCGCGCCCTCTGGAACAGTGAGGTCTCTATGGCTCCCATCCTCGTCCGCTCCGAGCAGGGCTACCGGACGGCTATCCACGTCCGCAACCACACCGTCATCACCGATGAACCCCTCCACGATGGAGGCACGGACAGCGGCCCCACCCCAATGGAACTCGCCATCGGCACAGCCGGAGCCTGCATCGCCGTCACCGTGCGCGCCTATGCGCTGCGCAAGGGCTGGCCGCTGGAGGGCGTCACGGTAGAGCTTGAGTCGCAGCGCTTCAAGCGTGAGGACTACCCGGCCTACACGGGCGACGCGCCCTACATCACCGAGATCCGCGAGCGCATCGAGTTTCACGGCCCGCTCACAGATGAGCAGAAGGCGCGGCTCATGACCATCGCCGCCAGGTGTCCGGTGCACCTGCTGCTCGAAAATCCCGTCTTCTTCGTTGACGAAATGGTCATCGCCGAGCCGAGCCGTTAACGCACCATGCGGCGTCCTGGCCCCTCGCCCGTCCTGGGAGAGGGGTTGGGGTGAGGGCCAACACTTCTCGGATTACACCCGTCTCTGCTTGTGGAGAAGGGTTGAGCGCGAAGCTAACTACAACCCTATCGGCAAACACCTCTTATGCAGGAACCGCTGCAACAACCTGGCCCGGATGGTGAACACTTTTTGCCTAAGGGTACGCAAGCCCCGCCACCTCCCGGTTCCGCTGGCGCGAATGGGCAGTCCTGCGGGCAGGTGTAGTAGCTCTCCCCGTTCGGATCGCAGAAACCGTTGCAGTTGCAGGGCAGCCCCGGCTGCGTCGGCTGGCACGTGTTGTTCGTCGAGACCGGTGCATTCTGCGTTGGCGGGGGCGGCACTTTGGTGGGCGGCAGCCTGACGTCACAGCCTTGAACCGTCAGCCCGGCGGCTCTGGCGACGCCGCACAGCGTCCTGATGTAGATCGGAGCCAGCCGATCCGCCAGCGCAATCGGCCTCGGTAAACCCGGCGGGAGGACAAGTTGCAGACCGTCTTTGCCACCCAGCGGGAAAGTCCGCAGTTGCCCGCCGGGTGTCCTGTACAGCGTGCCGCCGACGATCACCCCGATCTCGCCTTCCAGTGTCCACAGCGTGATCCGGTTGGGCGTGCCGGGCGTAAAGGTGAACACGCCCGTTGAACCCATCACGATGTCCGCCCCGTTCAGCCTGAAGGTCACGGTCTGGCCTTTCGGGCTTTTTACGTACAACCCGGCGGGCGGAATATCCTTGCAGCTTGACTGCACCCCGATGCCCGTCGTGAAGTAGAAGGCGCTGACGCCCGGCAAAGTCTGAACCGCCGGGTCGCTCATGGCAAGTGTCGTCGGGTCGCAGTCCAGCGCGAACACGTCGGCGAAGCCCCACCCCTTCTGGCCCTGGCTCTCCCCCCAGAGCCACCGTCCATCGACGGAGCGCCCGGAGAACGTCACAGGCGTGCCGGTTTTCAGCAGTTGAATCTGCGGTTCGTTCGGGCCGGGGTTGGCCCGCAGAAAGGTAGCGCGCCGCGCCGTGCCGTTGCAGGTTGTGGTCGTCGCGGGTTGCGCCACAGCCCCGATGGGCGCGGCCTGCCCGGCCAGCGTCGTATCGCCGTACACGATGAACGTCACCGCCTGTCCGCTGCTGGTCCCTTCCAGGCCCGTCGGCTGTGCCTTGATGACGGCGATGCCCCATTCTCCGCTGTCGGGGTTGAGCGGCCCGGCCTTCAGCGACTTGACGACGCTCAGTGGAGCCGTGTCCCCTTCCTTCGCCAGGGTGCTGGGCGTGGTGTCGTTCGTGTACTCCACCGTGATCTGCCGGTTGCCATAGCAGACCTCATCCCGATCCATCGTGCTGCAACCCGCCGAAAGGTGCTGCTCGACGTTGGACAGCAACTGGGCACAGACTGTGTTGGTGCTCTGTGCCGTGCTGACGTGTGGCACCCACAGGGCCATTCCGGCGACGCAAAGCGTCATCAATGTCAGGGCAAGCGTTTTGGGAGACATAGGCATTACCTTCCTCGCGCTACGTCCGGGCTGTAGAAGGCCAGTATAGTTCAGGTTGGGTTCGCTCGCCTGACGCCTGGATGACGATCCCTCACCGGGAGGGCTGATTGGCTGCCTTTGCACGCAGACAGGCGGAACGTCCCACCGAGTCTTATCAAGACGGTCAGACGCCAAGCCTGTGATAATTGTCACTATCCACAGCCGGAGGTCAGAGACATAATGCAGCATAGTGGCGGTTATGGTGAAACCTCAGTTGTCATGTTTCGATAGTGGACTTGCCTGATCCCAGACCTCCGGTGGACGCCCTCACCTTCGATGACAGGTTGTTTCTCCGCCATCAAGTATCTAGCCAGAATAAAGGAGTGCTAACTGTGGTGAACGCGATTAAACCAACCGCAGGTGATCCCAGCAGCGACATTTTCCGTTATGCTCACCCCTCGCTGGACTACATCTTCAGGCCGCACAGCGTGGCCGTTGTCGGCGCAACGGAGAAGGCGGGCAGTGTCGGGCGGACCATCCTGTGGAATCTGATCAGTAATCCCTTTGGCGGGACGGTCTACCCGATCAACCCCAAACGAACCAACGTGCTAGGTGTTCGGGCTTACCCAAGCCTGGCCGACGTTCCTGAAAAGATCGATCTGGCGGTGATTGTCACCCCCGCCACGACAGTGCCCGGCATCATCAAGGAAGCCACCGAGCTAGGCGTAAAAGGGGCCATCGTCATCTCCGCAGGCTTCAAGGAGATCGGCCCGGAGGGCGCCGAACTGGAGAGGCAAATCCTCGAATACGCCCAGCACGGACATATGCGCATTATCGGGCCGAACTGCCTGGGCGTCATGAGTCCGCTCACCGGTCTCAATGCCACCTTCGCCAGCGCCATGGCTCGCCCTGGCAACGTGGGCTTTATCAGTCAGAGCGGCGCGTTGTGCACGGCAGTCCTCGACTGGAGTCTGCAAGAGCAGGTCGGCTTCAGCGCCTTTGTGTCCATCGGCTCGATGCTGGACATCAGTTGGGGCGATCTGATCTACTACCTGGGCGACGACCCCGACACCAAGAGCATCGTCATCTATATGGAAAGCATCGGCAACGCCAAGGCGTTTCTTTCCGCTGCACGCGAAGTGGCCCTGACCAAACCGATCATCGTCATCAAGGCAGGCCGCACCGAGGCCGCCGCCAAAGCAGCCGCCTCTCACACTGGCTCCCTCACTGGCAGCGACGAAGTGCTCGATGCGGCTTTCCGGCGTAGCGGCGTCCTGCGCGTCAACAGCATCGCCGAACTGTTCGCCATGACCGAGGTGCTCGCCAAACAACCGCGCCCCTCCGGGCCAAAACTGACGATCTTGACCAACGCCGGTGGGCCTGGTGTGCTCGCCACCGACGCCCTCATCTCCGGCGGCGGCGAACTGGCGGAAATCTCGGAGGGCACATTTGAAAGGCTCAACCAGATCCTCCCGCCGGCCTGGAGCCACAACAACCCCATCGACATTCTGGGCGATGCCGACCCGGAACGCTACGCGAAGGCGTTGGAAATCGCAGGCAGCGATCCCAATAGCAACGGTTTGCTAGTCATTCTCACGCCACAGGCCATGACTGACCCGACCCAGACGGCAGAACACCTGAAGCCCTATGCGCATATCGCGGGCAAACCGGTGCTCGCCAGTTGGATGGGCGGGCAGACGGTCTCAACGGGTGAGTCCATCCTGAGCAACATTGGCATTCCGACCTTCCCCTATCCTGACACTGCTGCCAACATCTTCAACTATATGTGGCGCTATACCTGGAACCTGCGCGGTCTGTACGAGACACCTACGCTCTCGGTGGACGACGAACACGGCCCCGACTGCGCGACGGTGGATAGGATCATCCGAACGGTGCGTGAATCCGGCAGGACCATCCTGACCGAATTCGAGTCGAAGCAGCTCCTGGCCGCCTACGGCATCCCTACCGTCGAGACCCACATCGCCCAGACACCGGAAGAGGCCGTCAGGTTCGCTGACCAGATCGGCTACCCGGTGGTGCTCAAGCTCTACTCGGAAACGATCACTCACAAGACGGATGTGGGCGGCGTCAAGCTGAACCTGGGCAGCGCACAGGCTGTGCAGGATGCTCACGACCAGATCAAGGCCGACGTCAGCGAAAAAGTTGGCCCCAGCCACTTCCAGGGCGTGACTGTCCAACCCATGATCAAACTCGACGGCTACGAGATCATCATCGGCAGCAGCCTCGACCCGCAGTTTGGGCCGGTGCTGCTTTTCGGCACAGGCGGCCAGTTGGTGGAGGTCTTCAAGGATCGGGCGCTGGGCTTCCCGCCGCTCAACACCACACTGGCCCGCCGCATGATGGAGCAAACTCGCATCTACAAAGCGCTAAAGGGCGTGCGCGGGCGCAAACCCGTTGACCTGGCCGCATTGGAGCAATTGATGGTGCGCTTCAGCCAGTTGGTGGCCGAACAGCGGCTCATCAAAGAGATCGACATTAACCCACTGCTGGCCTCCCCTGAACGCCTGCTCGCGCTCGACGCTCGCATCGTCTTGCACGACCCGGACGTCACCGAAGATAAAGTACCCGGCCTCGCCGTCCGTCCCTACCCGATCCAGTACGTTCAGCCCTGGACGACCCGAGAAGGCAAGGTCGTTACGATCCGCCCCATTCGGCCCGAAGACGAACCGCTCATGATCCGCTTCCACGAGACGCTTTCGGAGCGCAGTGTCTACATGCGCTACTTCAACGAACTCAAATTGAGCCAGCGCATCAAGCACGAGCGGCTGTCACGCATCTGCTTCATCGACTATGACCGCGAAATGGCGCTGGTGGTGGAGTACCGCAACCCGAAGACCAATGAGCGCGATATTCTGGGCGTAGGTCGCCTCAGCAAACTGCACGGCAAAGACGAAGCGGAATTCGCCATCCTGATCGCGGACAAAGCCCAGGGGCAGGGCCTGGGCAAGGAATTGCTGAGTCGCCTGTTGCAGGTCGCCCGTCAGGAACGAATTCAGCATGTCGCTGGACATATCCTGCCCGACAATGCCGCCATGCAGCACATTTGCAAGCAGCTTGGCTTCCAACTGAATTATCGCAGCGACCTGAACGCGATACGGGCTGAGATTACGTTGTAGGCACTTCACGCCTGGACTATGAATTGAGGGGACTTTGAGCACCCGAAGTCCCCTCAACACCCATTCTGACCAGGCCAGCGCAAGATCATCATCGCCAGGCTGCCGCGATGCCCCATCCCGCAGTAGGCGGCCATCGGCGTCTCTTTAACTCAAGGCTTTGGCTGATCGGTACGCTGGTAAGTGTGGCATTCGTGGCAATAGCGGCTGGCCTGCTGGTCTGGCTTTTGCTGGCACTTGGAACCCGTCACCAGCGGCACGGGGTAACGTATCCCTGTGGCTTTGCCGGTCAGTATCCACTGCTTACCTTCCTGGTGAACATTCCAGATCGGCTCCCCGCGCTGCGTGATCAGGATCGTCGCGCCCACCGGTAGATCATCGACGTTCGGATTCAGCCTGGAATAGCGCAGTGCCAGATCGTTTTCCTGGACGACAGCCTGGGGCGGGGGTGCATCCAGCGTGCCATGACAGTTCTTACACTGGATATACTGCGCCTCGGTGCGGTTGTTGTGCAGCACACCATCGCCCATCACTTCTTGCGAGGTATGGCAGTCGATACAGTCCAACTCAAACTCGCAGCGTGTGAACTGGCCGATAGGTTGGTAGTATTCGCGGGCACGTTTGGCCTCGGCGGAAAGGTCAACACGAGCGGGCAGGTCCGTCCTGGGCACAAAGGTCATGCTGCGCAGGTCATAGTTGCCCCGATTGTGGCAGTGGTTGCACTGCGTGTAGGGGATCGCCGTCGTGAAGGTATGTTGCAGCGGGTAGCCCACCTTGTCTTTCGGGATAGCTGGGTCGCTGCCTTGATACTTTCCATCGGTTCCGTACAGGACGTGGCAGCTTGAGCAGCCTGTGCTGCGGTGGTAATAGTCGGCCTTGATCGGTTCCGCATTCAGGTGACACGACAGGCAGTTGGTCGAAAAGTGCTGCACAGGCATAGGATCGGTTGGTTTCACGGTAAAGGCCGGCAGATCACCGATAGGGATGGTGGCGTAATGGGCCTTGTCATCGGGTTGCAGGCCAAACGCCCGCCGAACAAGTGCAATCGCCCCGGCATAGGTGGACATGATGGTGCGTGGGACGAGCGCCGTCTGCGCCGCGTGGCACTCGCCGCAGTATTTCCCGGCCACGTCCAGCGCCGCCGGGTTGCGGATCATGCCCGCGTGCGCGCTTTCGGCGGCAGTAGCCAGCCGGTTGCCCGCGTGGCACGACACGCAGCCGAATTCGGAGATCGGATGCGAGGCGCTGATCGATTCGATCCCATTGTGACAGGTCAGGCAGCGCTCTGCCTGGTTCGTCCGCGTTGGCCTGATCTCGAATATTGTCTGGTGCGGCGAGGCTGCGAACAGGACGACCCCGATCAGCCCGAATACGACGAACACCGTCAGCGGAACGAGCATGGGCAAACGAGGGGAGCGCTTCGACTCAAGCATGGTGGAGGTGTTTTTACCTCACCCTTAACTCCCTCGCCGAATTCGGCGAGGGAAACCGATTGGCGCTCCGGCGATGGATTGCTCCCCTCTCCGCAAGCGGAGAGGGGCCAGGGGTGAGGTTCTGCGCGACATGAACCATTGGCTAATCGCCTGCCACTGCACCCGGCTCCGCCGCTGGCTTGCCGGGCAGCGCAGGCTGCGCGGTCAATGACTTCTCCGGGGATGGCCGCTGATAGGTGACGGTTTCCTCATAAACCGGGAAGTAGCGGGCGACCAGGCTGTAGACGGCAACCAACCCTGCTGCCACGCCTACCATGACGGCCACTTCCATCCAATGCGGCATATACACCTGACCTGCAACGGGCTTGATGGCGAACCATGTCACGTCAAAGCGATTCAGGATGATACCCGCAATGAGTATCAGCGCGCCAAGCATGGACGCCACGCGGCTGTTACGCACCCGCTTGAAGGCGAACAGGCAGATCGGGATCACGGCGCCGATGACGATTTCTGCCCAGAACAAAAGACTATACATGCCGCTCGAAAACAGCAAGTCGGTTTCGTCGGCGATGATCAGCTCGCCGAACTTCAGCACCAGATAGAAGGCCAGAATCCAGGGCAGGAACCAACCCAGTTTGGCGATGGTCTTGATCTTGAGGCTGCGCCCCAACAGCCAGTAGCTGATGGTAGCCCCGGCGATGACCAACGAGATGCCCGCCGCCAGGGAACTCACCAGGAAGAAGACCGGCAGCAGCATGGAATACCAGAGTGGATGCAAACGCGGTGACATGATGACGAACAGCGTGCCGAGCGAGGACTGGTGCATGACTGATAGCGTGCCGCCCACAATAACAATCGGCACGGTAAATCGTTTGATGGCCGGCAGCAGCCATTTCCAGCGCGATTTTTCCAGCAGCACCGGGCTGACTTCGTAGATCAGGATCAGCGCGTAGGCCGCCAGGCACCAGCTTACGATGAGCAGTGCTGAACTGAAATTGGGGCGCAGAAAGACGTTGTAAAAGTGATCCCAGCGCCCCAGGTCAAACAGCAGGATCACGAGCACAGAACCCTCGCCAAGCAGCCCGGCCAGGAGTGTCGGGCGCATGGCCGAGTGCAGGTCTTCAAACTGGAAGACGTAGACCAGGGTGGCGAGGGTGAACGCGCCTGCCGCCAGGGCCACCGTTGACAGGTCAAAGCTGATCCAGATGCCCCACGGGAAGGCTTTGCTCAGGTTGGTGGTCGCGCCCAGCCCCGCATACATACGGTAAGCACCAACGCTCAGGCCGAAAAGGGCAATGGCCGCCAGGACATAGATGAATTTCGGCAGGGTGCGCAGTTCATTGAACAGCTTGCTACGCATGGCTTTACTCCTCCCCGGTGGTTTGCTCGGCACGTTCTTTCTCGGCTTCTTCCTTCTGGTGTTTGATGGTCAGGTACGCCCCCGTCAGGCCGACCAGCATTGCGCCAGCGACCAGCGGCGTTCCCTCCGTGACCAGCCGGTTGGAGAAGGCGGGCGAGGTTGTGCCTGCGTCCGGGAAGCCAAGCTCCTCGAAGGGCACGGGCGAAATATACAGCGTGGCCGTGCCGCCATTTTCCTGTTCGCCATAGACATGCGGCACGTATTTGTCAGGATGTTCATTGATGCGACGGTGCGCCTCGGCCAGCATGTCCTCGTACTTGCCGAACTGGATGGCTCCGGTAGGACAGGTCGCCGCGCAGGCGGGCTGCTGGCCTTCCCCAAGCCGTGCAAAGCACATGTCGCACTTGATCACCTGCGGGAAACGCTGATTCCATTCGTAGTTGGGGACTTCAAAGGGACAGGCGTACATGCAGTATCGACAGCCGATACACGCATCCTTGTCGTACTTAACGATCCCCTCTTCGCTGCGTGTCAGCGCACCCACTGTGCAGGCCGAGACGCAGGAGGGATCAATGCAGTGCATACAGTGATAGGGGGCCGTGAAACGCTTGAGATTAGGAAACGTCCCGGTGATACCTGTTTCCTTGATCCAGATGCGCGTCACGTCCATTGGCACATTGTTCTCGACGCTGCACGCCACCATGCAGGATCGACAGTCGATGCACAGTGAGGCGTCAATCAAAAAGCCATAGCGGGGTGTGTTGCCACGTGTGCTCATCTTGTTACGCCTTCCTTACGGTGACAAACGTCTGCGTCAGGGCCTGGCCGCCGCTGACCGGGTCGGCGTAGGTGACGTGCAAAACCGAGGAACTGGCCCCTCTGCCAAAGGCAGTGGTCAGCCCTTTGGAGAGGTGTCCATAGCCAGGCGTCAGGTAAACGCAATCCTGCCGGATGCCGGGCGTGACCCGCACACGGGTATGCACCTTCCCAACCTGGCTGGCGACTTCCACCCAATCGCCGTCGGCAATGCCCCGATCTGCCGCCACCTTGTCGTTCAGCCACAGCCGGGGTTCATCCGCATACTTGTGCAGAAGCTGGTTGTTCTGTGTGCCAAACTGAGTGGACTGCGCCACCTTGCCTGTCAGCAGATAGAACTGGCCTTGCGGCGGCTCCGGCGGTTCGATCCAGGTTGGGACGGCGGGGAAACCCACCTTCGCCAGGGTGGACGATTGCAATTCGATCTTGCCGCTCGGTGTGTTCCAGCTATATTCCGGCGCAGCCTTTCCTTCGGGCAGTTGGGCGTAGCCTTTGGCCTTCACGTCTTGTAGGCTGATGCCGAGGGGTGCTAACTGCTGGCGCAGATAGTCTTCCTCGTCCTGGTACTGGAAGTAGTCCTTCAGGCCCAGCCGCTCGCCCAACTGCTTGTAGATCCACAGCGCTGACCTCGCATCGCCCTGCGGGTCGATCACCGGCTGGCGCAAAAAGACCTTGTCGCCCACCGGGTTGAGCGGGTCATAGCGTTCCAGGTACGACGCTTCGGGCAGTACCACGTCCGAGAACCACGCCGTATCGTTGAGCAGGATGTCCACTGTGACGATGAAGTCCATTTTCTGGAAGGCTTCGAGCGTTTTGGTGCGGTCGGGCAGCGACATGACCGGGTTCTGGCGGGCAATGAACCAGCCGTGCGCCTGGTATGGCTGGCCGGTCAGGATGTTGTCGCGCAGTTCCTGGAAGACGCCGATTTTGAGCGGCACCACCGGGAACTTGGACGGAACGCCGTCCAGCCGGACCGCTGAGGCACGCGGGTAAGGTGGCTGCGGCGGCTTGCCCAGGGCACTGCTTGATTCGCCTCCGCTGGCACGTAGCACGACATTCCAGTTTCCGATCAGGGCGTTCAGGATGGTGATAGCGCGCTGCGTCTGGAAGGAGTTGACGAAGTTCGAGGTGCGCCAGCCGTTGTGGGCCAGCGCGTGCGGCGCGGCAGCGGCGAACTCGTGGGCAATGCGCCGGATGGTTTCGGCGGGAATCTCGGTGATGGGCGCGGCCCATTCGGGTGTGTAAGGCTGGACTTCCTTCGCCAGCGCCTCAAAGCCGACGGTGTAGTTCTCCACGAAGCTGCGGTTGTAGAGGTTCTCGCCAATGATCACGTTGAGCAGCGCCAGGTGAAAGGCCAGGTCGGTTCCGGGTTTGATGGGCAGCCATTCCGAGGCTTTGGCAGCAGTCTTGGTGAAGCGTGGATCAAGATAGACGACCTTGACACCGCGCGCAATCGCCGCGCTCAGAGCCGAGGTTTCGGAGGTAGAGATCGCCTCCATCAGGTTGCGCCCGGTCAGGATGATGTATTTGAGCTGGTCGTCGTAGATGCGTTCCGGCTCTTCCATGCCATAGGTCATCAGGTTGGCGACGATCATGGCGTTGAAGCACAGACTGCGCTGCGTGCCGTAGTTGGGCGAGCCGAAGGCGTAGAGCAGGTTCTCAAACTGCACCTGGCTCAGGTTGTGTGTGGACGAAAAGATCATGGCCTCCGGCCCGTACTTGGCTTTGATGTCCAGCATCTTGCTGGCGGTGAAGTCCAGCGCTTCGGCCCAGGTCGCCTTGCGGAACCTGCCCTCACCGCGTTTCCCGACCCGAATGAGCGGAGTCAGCACCCGGTCAGGATCGTAGGTGTTCATCAGCCCCGACTGGCCGCGCACGCACAGATGGCCTTTGGAGTGTGGATGGTCGGGGTTGCCGTCCAGCTTGACGACCCGGCCATTCCGCACTTTGGCGATCAAGCCGCAACGCCAGACGCACATCTCGCACATGCTGGGGATATAGCCGTTGCCTTTTGTGTTCAATAGCCCGGCATTTGTGGCGGCCTGGGCCACTGCGGGCGGGACGAACTGCCCGACCACCAGCGCCCCGGCACTGACCGCGCCCAGTTTTAGAAAGCTTCGCCGTGATAAAGTTCCGCTCATCGGAATTCTCCCATGTTCAGCGGTCAGGCCCTTTCCTTGCGCTGCAAATGTGCACGGTCAATCAGATAGAAGAGCAGCCCGGACATCAGGGCGAACAGCAGGATAGTCAGATATGGGCTGAGGTTCCACAGGTCGGGGATGACCACGTTGCCCACATTGGCGATGGCTGAAATGGCCGGGTAAACCTGCTGGTAGGTCAGGCCGTAGATGCCTGCGCCAACCAGGAAGCCCAGCAGCCCGGGGATCAGATAGTCGAGTTTGCCCTCGCCGCTGCCCGCCACGCACGTGCCGGGGCAGTAGCCACTCAGCGCCATGCCCACGCCGAAGATCAGCCCGCCGACGATGTTGCCGACGATGTACGTGGCGGGGACGTTGGGGAAGCTCACCAGCCCCAGGCCGCGCAGGATGTATAGGCCCGTCATGGAGACCACCAGCGCGGTCATCATAAACTTCAGCACGGCCATGTCGGTGAAGCGGAAAACGTTGACGATCTTGTGGTACTTGGTCAACCCGGCCTTGTTCAGCGCAAAGCCGAAGCCAATGCCCAGGATCAGCGCAATCACGTAGTTAGCCATTTTTAGTATCTCCGCCGATAAATCACGACTGCGGTCAGAATGCCGGATGCGAACATCCCGGCGATGAACAGGAAGGCCGACGGCGCCAGCAGCATCCCGCCGGAGATCGCCAGACCGCTGGTGCAGCCGCCGGCGATGCCCGCCGCGTATTCGAGGATGATCGCGCCCACGAAGGCCAGCACCCAGCGCTTCCAGACCTGCGGCCCGAAGATGCGCTTCCACTGTTCGTCGCTGTTGGCGGCGTCCTTTTTGCCCCATTTCAAGGTTCGGCTGGTGGCCGCGCCGAGCATCCCGCCGAAGAAAACGCCAACCAGCAGGACGACGTTCCACGTGATCTGGGGCGGCATGACGTAGTTGAAATACATGTTGTCAAACAGCTTCGGCGCGATGGATTTGCCGATCCAGCCGGCCAGATTTTCAAATGCGCCGGATGCTCCCAAAGTGGAGTGGCTCAACCAGACGGCCAGGATGCCCACGATGCCGAGCAGGATGCCCGCCACGTAGGGCGACCAGGTTTCCTTGCGGATGTAATTCATCATGCGTGCCATTGTCATTGCTCCTGCTTACTCTTCGGATGGCTCGTCGGAAACGAGCTTATCAATCACGTCCAGCACTTTATCGGTCTTCCTGGGGTGCGCCAGGATATTTCGCAGGGAGCGGCGGCTCTGCGGCTTCAGGTTGACGAGGGCCGGCAGCATCTCCACCACCTCGACCGGGTATTCGCCATCGACTTTGCGGGTCGCGCTCGCTGCCGCCCTGATCCGGATTTCGTTGAAGATGACAAACCCGCCACCGACTACCACAACCAGCCCGATCAGGGCGATCAGGATGATGTTGCCCCAGTTGACCGGGCGCTGGCCGAGCACGATTTCGTTGTAGCGCTGGACATAATCCACCACGTTCGGGTCGTCAACCACGATCTGTTTGTCGTCCAGTGCGGCTGAAACTGGCCCACCCGCGACTTGCGCGCTGATCGTTGGTTGCGCGGCGGGCGGCACGGTGGGCTGCACAATAGGCTGCACGGTGGCTGTCCCGCTGCCCTGAGCAGGGCCTTGAGCCGGCGCAGTGGTCGGTGCAGCCGAGTTTTGAGTGTCACCGCCGGCTGGCTTCTTGAGGAGCACGGCGTAAACCTGGACGCGCTCGTTCAGGTCATTGGTGTGGCAGCTCTGGCAGGCTGCTTTGGGGTCAGAGAGCGGCGGAACCAGGCCGTTGTGGGCCTCCTCTTTCAGTGTGGCCTGCGGGTTGCCAGCATGGCAAAACGCGCAGAAATCGCCGAAAGCGTGCGATTTGTGCCAGTTCGTGCCATCCGTATTGACCGGGTCTTTGGCTTCTACTTCGTGGCAGGTCTTGCACGAGGACGCCGACGTGCCGCATTGGGCAGACGCGGGCTGGACAGTGATCAGGGAAATAAATACGGCTGAAACAGAAATGAGCAGGATAGGGGCGAGAATAAACCAGATAACCGGTCTTGGTTGTTTCATCGGCGTGCTCCTTGAACTGACGCGGCCTGTTATGAGGCGCTGTCCACAAGTTTGGCTTGCTTCATGACACGATCCCGCAGGATGCCCCGCATGAGGTCCAGGGCCTGGATGATGCGCTTGTCGGCGAGGGAATAGGAGATGGTATTGGCTTGTCGTGTGGTCTCAACCAGCGAACGCTCCCGCAGAATCTTGAGATGACGCGATACCGTCGGCTGAGGAAGGTCAAGCGCGCTGGCGATGTCGTTCACGATCAGCGGCGCTTCGGCTAACAGATACAGAATCATGATGCGTTTCGGATCGGACAGCGCCTCGCACACCCTGTCATGTAGCATTTCAAGTTCCTGCACAAGTTGTGGATCCATCGCCCGTCCCTCGTCGTTTGTTCTAATATTCACATTATCGAATAATCGGATAAACAATTGTTGTGACAAATGGCACAAATTCCTGATGACCTTTGTCAAAGGGATTCGGCATCGGCCCGTTTGAGCGAGTTCTGTAACAAAAACCGACCCCGCCAGACTATTCGACAAGAGTCGCCGAAGCACCAAGCTTGGTGGTCTTCACTGACCGGCGGAACAGGAGTTGCCAGAAATGCTCAGGTCTCAAGAAATGATGAGGGGAAAAGTGGCTGCCATTATTGCCCTGCTCGATCAGGCGGGAGCCGCACATGGCAAATACGAAACCGAAGTGCTGAACGGTGTTTACGATCAGGAGTGGCACATCTGGTATGCTCAATGGGCAGTGGAGCACGGCCTCAACACTCTCCTGACGAAGCCGATTGATGCCGAACGTCTCAGTACGATCCTGTACAGCGTGAACGAACAGCACAGGCAGACAGATCGCCGCCAGTCGTGGGCAGAATTCACTGCCGAACGTCTGGCCGTCTTGCCCGCCTGACCTGGAAAGGAGCAATTGCCCGATGTCGCTGCCATCACTCGCCAATTGGGGAACGACTGCACACAACCTGCATAAAGCAGCGCGGGTGCTTGGTGTCCTTCGTATGGTGCGTTTGCCGCATGTGCCCAATTACCTCGAAATGGCGCTCAAGATCAGGCCCGAAGGACTGTCTACCGACGTGCTGCCGGGTGGCAGCGAGGTGCTCCTCGACTTTCGACGGGCCAGCCTATCGGCCTTTGCCCAGGGTGTCCAGATTGCCTCCATCCCGCTGGCGGGGCAGAACCAGACGTCGCTGCTCAAAGCACTTTTGAGCACGCTGAAAAGTGGCGAACTGGCCGGTATTCTGAAAGACGTGGACGAGGATGCCCTGATCGATAGATTCTTATCGGCGGCTTCGGCTGCCGGGCACGATCTGTCCTCCCCGGAGAACCAGATTTCGGGGAGCGAACCGCTCGACATAGACCAGCGGCTTTCCCAGGATTACGGTCAGGCGTTGTACCGCATCTTTACAGGCGTGGCCCGCTTCCGGGCGCACCTGAACGGCCCGCAGACTCCGGTGGTGGTCTGGCCGGGGCACTTTGACCTGTCGTTTCTGTGGTTCGCCACCGAACGCGCCGAGGAAAGCGCGCCGCACATGAATTTCGGCTTTGCGCCTTACGGCGGCGGTATCGACGATCCCTATCTGTACGCCTATGCTTATCCCATGCCGCCTGCGCAGGGCAACACCACACTCCCCGATGTGCCTGCGCCTGCCTACTGGCACACGCAGGGCTGGACAGGAGTCGTGCTGCCCTACTCGTCCATTGCCGCTGCCAGTGATCCCGAAGGCTACGTCGAGCAGATGTGCGAACGTATCTTCCGGGCGCTGCGCCCGCTGCTTGGCTGATCCGTCGCTTGCCAAAGGCAGGGTACTTCGATGATGAATGTCGAAACGGTGGCGCGTACCATCCAATTGATTCTCGCTCCGGTGGTCATGGTAACGGCCTGCGCCATTCTGCTGGGGAGTTTGCAAACGCGCTACGGGGTGATCAATGACCGGCTGCGTGTGATGGCCCACGAGCGGCTCGAATTGCTGATGCAAAGCCGCACGGCGCCGGACACAGCGGGGGCGGGAGACCCGTTTACGGATGAGCGCTTGAATCAGATCGATGCGCAGTTACCGATGCTCCTCACTCACCATACGCTGTGCCACCATGCCGTCCTGGTCGTTTATTGTTCCATCGCGGTTTTCCTGGCGGATATGTTTGTGATCGCGCTCGGCTCGCTGATCAGGAGCGATCTGCTTACCACGCTGATCTTGCTGCTGTTCCTGGCGGGTATCGGTCTGGTGCTGGTGGGCACGGCCTTTGTAGCGCTGGAGGTCAGCACCTCGCATCGAGCACTGCACTATGAAGTGCTGCGGGTGAAGAACCTGACCATTGGGACCTGGCGGGCCAAAATGTCCTGAGATTCGCCCGGTGGGAGCGCGGATCGGATCGGGAAACACAACCCCATTGCCTCAGCGCATCTGACTCAATGCGGACATTGGTTCACAGCGGGTAAAATTGCTGGCAGGTAAGAATTGGCGGGGCCGCACCTTCTGTTTCTTACGACACTTTTCCCGCTGATTATTCGGAACGAGTGCTTCATGCTCGATGGTTTCTCACCAACTACGACCCGCCGCATCGTGATGACCCTGTTTGTGAGCCAGAGCCTGGCCTCAGCGGCGTTCGTCGCCAATGCCACCATCAACCCGATTGTCGGCACGGAGCTAAGTGGGGAACCGGGTTTAGCCGGGTTGCCCGGAACGTTGCTGCTCATCGGGGCAGCCTGTGCCGCTTACCCGGCTGGCAAACTGATCCAGCGTGCCGGGTGGAGGCCAGGATTGACGTCTGGCCTCATCACGGGCTTATTGGGGATGGTCATCGGCGGGGTCGCCATCGCCACGCGCTCCTTTGGGCTGTTTTTGGTTGGATTGCTGCTGATCGGGATGGCACGTGGAGTCACCGACCAGAGCCGCTATGCGGCTGCCGATGCCAACGCACCGAGCCAGCGCAGCAAGATGATTAGCACCATCGTCTGGGCGGGAACGATTGGGGCCATTGCTGGGCCGGCGCTGGTCGCTCCCCTGGGGTCGCTGGTCGCGCAATTGAACTTTGATCCGATGGCCGGGGCGATGATCGGGGGGATTGTCCTTTTCGCCCTCAGTGCAATCTTGCTGGTGCTGTTCCTGCGGCCCGATCCACGCGACATGGCCCGCACCTACGCTGCGGAAACGACAGAAATGCGGCCTGTCAGCCTGCCCGCCCGCAGCTTGCTGGCAGTATTCCAGGAGCCAATGGCGCGAGTCGCCGTGATATCAATGGTGACGGCGCAGGCTGTCATGGTGATGGTGATGGGCGTAACTTCGCTGCACATGCACAATCACCAACACAGTCTGGGCGACGTGTCCTTCGTGATCACGCTGCATGTTCTGGGCATGTACGGCCTGTCGCCCCTCACGGGGTTGCTGAGTGCGCGAATTGGCCGTGCCCCGACGATCATCCTCGGCGCGAGTTTGCTAATCGCCGGGACGTTGCTGGCGCCGATGTCTTTGCTGACCGGGTGGCTGGCCTGGTCCATGTTCCTGGTCGGGCTGGGTTGGAACATGTGCTACATCGGCGGTTCATCGCTGCTCGCGGATTCGGTGGCTTCCTCTGAGCGCGGCGCAGCGCAGGGGGCGAGCGATCTGATGGTCAACCTCACCTCAGCAGTGAGCAGCCTGAGCAGCGGCTTCATTCTGGCAGCACTTGGATACACTATTCTCTGCCTGTTCGGCGCATTCCTATCAGTGATCCCTATTGTACTGTCCGGCTGGCGTGGGCTGGTCGTGGCCCGGCAAGCTACCGACGTTAGCCTGAACTGACGGCCAGAACGCATTACGGCAGATCAGCCCCTTGATGAAGGGCCTGCCCTATGGTACGATCCGCGCCTGGGCCAACTGGCCCGCTAATGTTCACACGCCTGGACTCTGCCCGTGTGTCCCACTGCCGCACCGCTGCGCGCTCCGGTGGGATGATGGCGGGGTGTGAAGGGCGTGGACGTATAACACGTTTAGGAGGAACCGAATATCATGACCGTCGTTTCCATGAAGGCCCTTCTGGAAACGGGTGTTCACTTCGGGCATCGTGCCAAGAAGTGGAACCCCAAAATGAAGCCGTACATTTTCACCGAACGTAACGGCATTCACATCATCGACTTACAGCAAACTCTGACCAGCCTTGAGGACGCCTACGAACTCGTGCGCGATACAGTTGCCAATGGTGGCAACGTCCTGTTCGTCGGCACGAAGCGCCAGGCGCAGGAAACCATCCAGCAAGAAGCCGAACGGGCAACCATGCCCTACGTCAACCAGCGCTGGTTGGGCGGCACGCTCACCAACTGGGCGACGATCCGCAGGCGTATTGAGCAGCTTAAGCGCTTCGAGGCGGACCGTGAAAGCGGCGAAGCGACGCTCCTGACCAAAAAGGAGCGCCTGATCCGGGACCGCGTCATCGCCAAGCTGCAAACCCGGCTCGGCGGTCTACGCTACATGACGCGCCTGCCTGCCCTGCTGTACATCGTGGATGTGCGCCGCGAACACACCGCCGTCAAGGAGGCGAACACGCTCAATATCCCGATCCTGGCGCTGGTCGATACGAATTGTGACCCCGACCAGATCGATTACGTCATTCCGGCCAATGACGATGCCATCCGGGCCATCAAATTGCTAACAGCCAAGATCGCCGACGCCGCCCTGGAAGGGTTGGCGATGCGCAAGGCGCGCGGCGAAGTGGTCGAGGCAGAACCCGAACCCGTTCCCATGTCAAGCATCGACCTGTCCAAGTATGACGAAGTGCTTGAAGACGAATTCGATTATGACGAGGACGAGGAAGAAGACGAAGCCTACCTGGGTGAGGCCACCCTCGCCAAGCTGCGCACGGGCGATCTGTCGTTTGAGGACGACGAAGCACCAGTCGTAGAAAAACCCAGGGAAGAGGGCCGGAAGAAGTCGAAGGAACCAAAGGAACCGAAGGAGTAGTATCGTGGCAGTTGAAGTTACCGCCCAGCAAGTTAAGCAGCTTCGTGACGCTACCGGCGCTGGCTTCCAGGATTGCCGCAAGGCCCTGATCGAGAGCGGCGGAGACCTGGCAAAGGCCACCGATTATCTGCGCAAGAAGGGCATGGCGACTGCGGCCAAGAAGGCGGATCGAGTCGCCAAGGACGGCATCATCCAGGCTTACATGCACCACAATGGTCGGCTGGGCGTGCTGGTCGAAGTCAACAGCGAAACCGATTTTGTGGCGCGCAACGAGCAGTTCAAGAAGTTCGCCAAGGACCTGGCGCTGCACATTGCCAACATGGCTCCGCGCTACCTGAAGCGCGAGGATGTGCCGCAGGCCGAGATCGACCACGAGCGGAGCGTCCAGCGCGAAAAGACTCTCAACGAGGGCAAGAAAGAGGCCGTCGTGGACAAGATCGTCGATGGCCGCATGGAAAAGTGGTACGAGGAAATCGTCCTGATGGAACAGCCCTGGCTACACGACGATACGCTAAAGGTCAGCGATGTGCTGACCCAGCTTATCGCGGAGATCAAGGAAAATATCGTCATCCGGCGATTTGCACGGTTTGCGCTCGGCGAAAGCGCCGATACGCCCAACGCGGATTAACCCGGTTGTGATGATGAAGAGGATCAGGAAAGACCTGATCCTCTTTTTTTACGTACTCGGCGTGGACCTGTCAGGAGGAAACTAAGCATGGAGCATGGATTGAACACAGGCCAGAATGGTAGCCGCAAGCCGCGCTATCGCCGTGTCGTGCTGAAGTTAAGTGGCGAGGCCCTGTCAGGGGTGGGCGGGAGTGGCATCGATCCCGATCAGGCCGCATTCATCGCCCACCGCATCAAAGCCATCCACGATCTGGGTGTGCAGGTCGGAGTGGTCATCGGCGCAGGCAACCTGTGGCGCGGCAAGATCGGCGTGGAACGCGGCATGGATCAGTCCACCGCCGACCACATGGGCATGATTGCTACCGTCATGAATGCGCTTGCCCTGCGGGATGCCCTTGAGCGCGAGGGCATTGAAACGCGCGTGCAAACGGCCATCGAAATGAACAAGATTGCCGAGCCGTACATTCGCCTGCGTGCCATCCGACATCTGGAAAAAGGCCGCGTGGTGATCATCGCCGGGGGCACGGGCAATCCCTACTTCACGACAGACACCGCTGCGGCCCTGCGGGCGATGGAGATTGATGCCGAGGTGATCATTAAGGCCACCAAAGTCGATGGTGTCTACGACAGCGACCCGAAGAAAAACCCGAATGCCCGGCTCTACAGGACACTGACCTTCAGAGAGGCTATTGAGCAGCGGTTGGAAGTGATGGATATGACGGCTTTCACACTGTGCATGGACAACAACCAGCCGATCCTGGTTGTCAACTTCTGGGCGGAGGGTGCGCTCGAAGCAGCGGTCATGGGCGAATCCGTCGGCACGCTGGTCAGCGCTGTTGCGTAAGGGTGGCCCGGGTTCGCAAAAGAAAATGGGGCTGTCCGCGCCCCAATTCTATTCTAGGTCTCCAGACCGATCAGGTAGCCTCTTGCTGGTCGGCAAGAACTTTTCGCACGCTGGCTACCAGTTCGCCAGGGCTGAACGGCTTGGTGATGTAGTCATCCACTTTGGCAATGTGCAGGCCCAGGACTTTGTCGATACTCTGGGCTTTAGCTGTGATGATGATCACCGGAATATTCTTCATGGTGTCGTTGGCCTTCATTGCCTGGTAGACTTCCCAACCGTCGATGTCAGGCATCATCAAATCCAGGAGCACCAGATCCGGGCTATCATGCTCAATGGCCTCCAGACCATCGCGCCCGCCCATCGCCCCGGTAACGTCGAAGCCTTCCTTTTTCAGGATCAGCTTGACCAGATTGATCATTTCCGGATCATCTTCAACTACGACTACTTTTGTGGCGCGGTTGTCTGGTGACATTGCAGCTTGCGATCCTCCGGCATTATAGGATGAATTATACCGAATATTTATTCCTTCGATATACCGTTCAGTCTACCATAAAAACCCGTGAGCCGAATAGGACTCCTTTGTACTGGTGATAGACTGCGCCTAGCTGCCCCAATTGAGGATCAGGGCGATGGCGGCCACAAACATGACGAAGGTGGCAAGCCAGCCCACCAGGTTGGAGCGCCGCCCATTCAGGCGTTCCCCCATGATCGTCTTGTTGTTCCCGATAATCATCAGGATCGCCATGATCGGCGGCGCCGCGAAGCCGTTAATGACCGCCGTCCAGAACAGCGCCTGGATGGGATTGACCCCCAGGAAGTTGATGGACATGCCAACCAGCGTGGCGGCGACGATGAAGCCATAGAATTCTTTGGCGTGGCGGGGCTTCTGATCCAGGCCATAGCGCCAGCCGAAGGTTTCTGCGACGGCGTAAGCTGCCGAACCGGTCAGGATCGGAACAGCCAGAACACCCGCCCCGATCAGCCCGATGGCAAACAAGAAGCGCGCCGCTTCGCCGGCGATGGGGCGTAGCGCCTCCGCCGCTTCGGTGGCCGACTGAATATGGGTCGTACCCGCCTTGAAAAGCGTGGCGGCGGTTGCCAGGATGATGAAGTACATGATCGTGTTCGAGAAGGCCATGCCGATGTTTACGTCCAGCGCCGCATACCTCAACTCGTCGTTGGTTGCGCCCCTGCGCTGCCACAGGCGTGTGCGGCCTGCGCTGACTTCCTCTTCGACTTCCTGGCTGGCCTGCCAGAAGAACAGATAGGGCGAAATGGTTGTCCCCAGGATCGCCATAACAGCGGTCAGGAACGTCTTGTCAAAGTGCAGGGTCGGGAGGAGGGTGTTTCTGAGCACCTCGCTCCAATCGGGGTGCGAGAAGAATGCCGCCCCAATGTAGGCGAACAGCACGAGCGTCAGCCATTTGAAGACCTTCGTGATCAACCGATACGATCCCCAGATTTGCAGCACCAGAATGACGGCAGCAATTGGGACAATCAGGATCGTGATCGGAACCGGAAGCAGCAGGTTGGCCGCAGCCGCAATCGCCCCGATGTCCACACCCGCGTTGATTGTGTTGGCGACGACCAGCCCCAGGACTACCGGATAAAGGATCACTGGTGGATAGTAGCGACGCAGCACGCCGGCCAACCCACGCCCCGTGACAAGCCCGATTTTGGCACACATATACTGCATGGTGATGGTCAGCGGGATCGTCCACAGCGCCATCCAGAGCGTGCCAAAGCCCAGCGAGGCGCCTGCCTGCGCATACGTGCCGATACCCGAAGGGTCGTCGTCCGATGCACCCGTGATCAGGCCGGGGCCAAGCACCTTGAGAAAACGCCTGACCGGGCTGGCGGTTTTGTCTTGGGCTGCTTCAAGCGTTCCTGGGCCACCGGCTGGCGCTTTATGAGGAATGACAGGAGCAGTGGAGTCCTCGGTGTCGTCTGGCTCTAGGCGGACAGTCATGAGCAACTCCTATTGGACAGCCTGGCGGCTGCACTTGTGGGCATCAGTTTAGCACTATACGAACAGTCTGAGCAATTGTTTTATGGGTCTGTTCACCATTTGTTAAGCACTTTGATAGCTCGTTCTAAGGCAGCGTAACTTTTCCGGCTGTTTCACGTATTAGTCGATAGAAGTTGCGACACTGCACTATTAGGACAAAGGACTATGAGATCGGAACGTAGCACACTTGCCAATCCTGTGATTGGTATGTGCTTGATCATTATCGGCGCGCTGTTCCTGCTTGGGCAGCTTTTCAGTCTTGGCCCGTTCTGGCCGCTTTTGATCGTTGCGCCTGGCGTGGTTTTTCTGTATTTCGCCGTGACCGGGGGACGGAGCGGCGCACCGCTGGCGATTCCGGGAATGCTCATCACCGGAACCGGGGCGATCCTGCTGTACCAGAGCCTGACCACCAATTGGCAGAGTTGGGCCTACGCCTGGACGCTCTACCCGGCGCTGCTCGGCGCTGGTATGGCACTGATGGGCCACCTGACCAACGATGTGAAGGTCATGCAAGCTGGACGACGTTTCATCCTCGGCGGGCTGACAGCATTCGTGGCTTTCGCTGCACTATTCGAGGTGGCGATTTTCCACCGCATGGTGAGCGGACTGGGCTGGCCGCTGCTCCTGATCGCGCTTGGTATCGGGTTGCTGCTGGCGGGCGCAAGGCGCAACAGCCTGCGCGCCTGATAGCGCTGGTTGGCCTCGCCCCGCTACCGTTGAAATTGCGCCTCGTCCCTGGTAAAATACCCGCTCAAGCGCAACTGGAATATCTCGTCGCTCATCGCCTACTCAAACGGCGATATTTTGTTACAGGAAAAGGGTATGACTGCACAAGCCGATCTGAAGGATTTGACGTTACTCGGTCAGGGCGCGACCAGGCCGCAGCGCAAATTGGAGACCTTCCCGAACCGCCATCCGCACCGCCGCTATACAGTCCGGCTGGAAACCAACGAGTTCACGGCCATATGCCCCATGACGGGCCAGCCCGACTTTGCTACGATCCGAATCGAGTACATTCCGAACCAGCGTGTGGTCGAAAGCAAATCGCTCAAGCTCTATTTCTGGTCGTTCCGCAACGAGGGCATCTTCCACGAACACGTAACCAACGTGATCCTGGACGATCTGGTAGAGGCGCTCGATCCGCACTGGTGCAAAGTGACCGGGGAATTCGCAGTGCGGGGTGGCATTAGCATCACTGTCACAGCCGAGCATACCCGCCCGGAATCGGGCGAGGGCTGATGGTGCGCCAACCGTCTGCTGCCAGCGGCGCGGAAACACTGGCTCACAGCGGTTATGTGGCCGTGATCGGGCGTCCGAACGTGGGTAAGTCCACCCTGATGAATCGTTTCCTGGGCCAGAAGATCGCCATTGTCAGCCCCAAACCCCAGACCACGCGCCTGCGCCAGTTGGGAATCTACACCGGGCCAGACACCCAGGCCATCTTTGTGGACACGCCCGGCATTCACCAGCCACGCCACAAGCTCGGCGAGTTCATGGTCGAGGTAGCCGTCGAAGCGCTGCGGGACGCCGACGTAATTCTGTTTGTGGTGGACATGAGCCAGCCGCCCAACGAGGAAGATCAGCGTGTGGCGGCGCTGCTGCGAGAAGCCAAAACGCCAGCGCCGGTAGTCCTGGCGCTGAACAAGATAGACCGCCTCTCGCCCGATCAGATCGCACCGCGTGTCGAGGCGTATCGCACGCTGGCGCCAGATGCCGACTGGACGACCCTGAGCGCCACGCTCGGCGACGGGGTGGACGATCTGTTGAAGCGGGTGATCGACAAATTACCCGCCGGGCCGCAGTTTTACCCGGAAGACCAGTTGAGCGACACGGCCATACGGGACATTGTGGGCGAGATCATCCGGGAAAAGGTGCTGCTGAATACGGAGCAGGAAGTTCCGCACGCCGTCGCCGTCGAGGTGCAGGAGTTCAAAGAGCGGAGTGCCACGCTGACCTACATTGGCGCGACGATCTATGTCGAGCGCGATTCGCAGAAGGGCATTCTGATCGGTAAGGGTGGCGCGATGCTCAAAAAGATCAGCAGCGAGGCGCGGGCCGACATCGAGGCGCTGGTCGGCACGCAGGTCTATCTGGAACTGTGGGTCAAAGTCCTGAAGAACTGGCGGCACGACGAAAACCTGCTGCGCCGTCTGGGATACAGGTTAAGCAAGTGAGTCTCACCCTCTCCGCTGCGGAGGAACGTCGGAGAGCAAACGACGGGCGAGGTCGGCAGACCGCAGAGTGATAGAGGATTGTACAGCCTATGCGGATGCGAACACTGGACGATCAACAACGGGCGACCCTGCTGGATCGCCTGTTCCGGCGTATCGGCAGGCTGGATGACGACAGCCTGATCGAGTTGGAGCGGCTGACGAGCCTGGCCGAGAATGGGCAGCCTGTCCGTCCCACACCAGCGTCAAAAACATCGAAAGCACAGCTTGATCCGAACCAGCAGAGTCGGCGGTTGTTCCTGGCGACGCTGCTGGCCGGGGGCCTGCTGGCAACTGCAACCGGAGGTGTGGCGGCTGTCGCCCTGAGCGATGACAATGTGCGGCGCTGGCTGGCCGAGCAAGGCTGGCTGCCCACCCAGGCCGCCGCGCTGCCGACCCCGACAGCCGGACCAAGCCCAACGCTGCCCGCCAGCCCTGTGCCAACCCTGCCTGCCAGCGTGCGGAACCAGTTGACAGCACTACAAAACCAGGTGGCAGCGCTGATTGCCGAACGCGACACTTTGCGCCAGCAGGTAACAGCCTTGGGTGGGCAGGTCAAAGACGTCAACAATCAGGTTGCCGATCTGAAGGCGAAAAACAGTGATTTGCAGGATTTGATCGGATTGTACCAGCAGCTTGAGGCTGTAGGCATCGATCAGATCATTGCGTCGGCGCTGGCCGCAGTGGGCGTGCCGCTGCTGGCGATTCAGAACGTTCGACTGGCCTTGATGACCGGCGTTGGCCTGGCAGCGCGCGTCTTGCAGGACATCGAAAATCACCTGCCGCTGGTCGCTGCGGGCCTGGATTGGCTGCAACAGCAAGTCAACACCCTGGCCCAGGGCATCCGCGCCTTCCAGACAGCGCTGGCGGTATCCGCCGACACGCCCACCACCAAAGCCATCGCCGACTTTATCTCGCAGCTATTGGATATGCTGCCATTCGGAGCGGGGCAGAACATCAAACTGTCATTGCAAGCGATGGGCGAGGTGTTTAACCGTCTGCCCGATCTGCTCAACAACGTCAGCGCAATGGTGATCGAGCCGGTGCGCGCCTGGGTCGGTTCAGACCAGCAAGGCGGCCTGCGCGAAACGTTGCTGCGCCCGCTGCGCGAACAGGTGCTGGCCCCAGCGCAGCAGATCGTCGCCAATGCAGAAAATCTGAATGGGGTATACAATCAACAGTTAGCGCAGCCAGTACAGAGCGCGCTTGAACGGCGTGCGAGAGTACGCATTGAGATCAACAAGAAAGCAGGGGCGTTAACAGGATGAACGGTACGATCCGCGTTCCGGCTGTACGCGCTGTAGTGCTCCACGAGGGCCGCTTCCTGCTGGCCCAACATCACAATCACTTGCCCGATACCGTTGGCAAATGGGGGCTGCCCGGTGGCCGCATCGAGTCGTTTGACGCCGACCTGATCGCGGCACTGCGCCGTGAACTGCACGAAGAATTCGCCATGACCGCCGACATTGTGGGCTTCGTAGCTGTCTATACCTATCGCTGCCGGGCACATCAGGTTTTCCTGGCGAGGCCGCACAGCGTTGAGTTTACCGTGAAGGCCGATGAAATCCTGGGGACAGCGTGGCTGACGCTGCCCGAAGTGACCGAATGGCACGAGAAGGGCCGGCTGCACACGGGCTTTGAACTGCCCGCCATCCGCGCCAGCCTAGCCCGTTATGGGAAACTGGTGCGCGGCTGACAGGCCCCATCCGCTAGACCAGCAGCGTCCGCGAACGATACTGAACCGCCTCCGCAACGTGCTCCACGCCGATGATGTCTGCCCCCGCCAGGTCGGCAATCGTCCGGCTGAGTTTGAGAACCCGGTGAAAGGCCCGCGCACTGAGTTGCAGCTTGCGCATGGACGCCTTCAGCAGTTGTTCGGCAGTATCTTCCATCTTGCAGAACTGTTCAATCTCGCTTGGCCCCAGGTCGCTGTTGCATAGAACGTGGGCCAGTCCATCGTAACGCTGGCGCTGCCGCTCCCGCGCCGCATGGACGCGCGCTTGAATTGCAGCCGATGCTTCCCCGCGCCGGTGGTCGGTCAGCTTCTCGAAATCGACGCGCTGCACATCCAGTTGGATATCGAACCGATCCAGGAGCGGCCCACTGATGCGCTGCTGGTAGCGCCGCACCTGCGCCTCGCCACAGGTACAGGGATGCAACGAATCGCCATAGTACCCACATGGACAAGGATTCATGGAGGCGACCAGCATGATGTTAGCCGGGAACGTTACGGCCCCCTTGGCCCGCGAAATGGTCACGATCTTGTCTTCGAGCGGCTGGCGAAGCACTTCGATGGTGCGGCCCAGCTCAAGCAGTTCATCCAGCAATGATGTCGAGAACTCGTACATCCCCGCTTATCCTCACCCGGTTTGTCTTTAACAGCCACCACTCGGTTAAAACCAAGCCAGCACAGCATTTCTATGCGGGTTGAATGTCCCGTAGAGTGAGAAACCCAGACCCTTCTGAAGTTTCGACTTCGGAAGGGCTTTATTTTTGTTTCGACGCGAGAGCGTCATATTCGCTCAATTGTATGCCCGGTAAAGCCTTGTGGCGAATATTTTGTTGGGAGTGTGTTGAATGATACAACGATTCTCTCACCGCGATACCGTGATACCATCACACTACATGCTAAAAGAAGGCTGCCCGCTTCAGTATGATCTGTTTTCAGGTGAATTAGTTGATACTCGAAGTGATTACCAAAAGAAGAAAGATCGTGAGCGCACCGCACCGCACCAAATCCAGATGTTCAAAACACCGGAGATGGTTCAGTTTGGGGCAAAGCCAAAATCAGCCTACAGAGAGTGGCTCGATCAGGCTACCGCCCCTCCGCTAATGCTTGAAATGCAGGAAACACGCACCCCTGAAGAGATTGAGCTAGATCGCTTGCGCGAAGCTCAGAGACAGATGCAACCACTCTTTGGGGGTGAAGACATCATCAGTCGTCCAGCATCCCCCGTCGAAGACAGTGTTTCCGGCGAAACGCACTTGCCCTTTTCAGGTGTCATTTTTGATGCCCAGAAGCCCCATCGGGCTATCGGACTACGCACCCGGCTTCGCGCTCAATCTATTTCTGTTCGCTCCCGTTCTCGCGCCGCTTAGGTAATACATGCAACCGTATCTATAACTACGCCCCTTCACGAAAACATTCTTTTTACTTCCCAGACAAAAACCCTCATATCATAAAAATGGGTCGAGATGAGTCAGTCAAAAACCATGTGTTTGCCGGAATGACATCATGGTTCGTAATGTAGAGACCGAGCAGAAAGGAGGCGGCCTATGGCAACAGAACAAAGCCTTACAGCCAAATCCAAAGATAAAACTGAACCTAAGCGGGGTATCGTGAAAACCATCCTTGTCTATTGTGGGAAACCCCTTCTCCCAATATTCAAGGAAGTTCACAATGTCATCCAAATGTTTGTCTGGGGTGACTACTACCGGGAGGGTCGAAGCAGGAGGCGGAGATTTTCTCGGCGACGAGTTTGATCCCTACCTCTAAAGGCTCTACGGCTCAAGCCTGAACTGAAAGCCGTAAAACACCTGCCCAGACTCCACTCATCTCCACCCAACTTTTGGTTTGCCTTTAATTTAGCAGCAACCTTTTTCGTGTCCCACGATACGCCCTTTTTTCTATTACCCCTGCGAACGTGTCCGCATTTGCTATCCAGAATTCTAATTTGGTGGCATAGTCGCCAAAAGCGAATGCCCAATCATAAGCCTTCCAAGATTCGAGCCATTCTTCTTTGAGAAAAGCCCACAAACAGCTAACTTGTTCAAAGCAATAGACGAGCTTAAAGAGCCGTACACGGATAGTTCGAGGTAGATAGCGAACGATCACGCTCATAGTATAGCATCCCGCGTCTACAACCTCACTTGCCCCGTGTTTCATCCTCGATGTTAGAGCAATCTGGTTGACCCTCTTTGATACAATACGTTGGAATGGGAGACGGTTTTCTCATCAGCGAGATCACTTGTGTCTCTGCCCTTTCACATACATCTACAGACTTATTTGCACGTTTTCAGGTTACAGGCTCAGTGCCAGTGACGCTTTGTGCATCCTACCGGGATGTATAAAGCGTCATTTGGACGCGCTTCACTCACTTTCAGTTCAGCAAGGAGTTAGCGTTTTGGGTACTGTAGCATGTGGACTTTGTAAAGGCTCAGGTCGGTACTATGCCAAATCGGGCAAAGCACTTAATTGTCGGGCTTGTGGAGGCACAGGCGTAAACAAAGACCTCTGGTCTACTCGGTGCGAACGCTGCCGAACGGAAATCATCTATAAGGCAGGTACGAACACACCGCAGTTCTGCAAGAGTTGTCGGGACATTGACCTCGAAAAGCCGTGCGCCCAGATGGGTTGCACCAATGTCATTCGCTATAAAGTCGGCTGGAAAAACGTCTCCAACTACTGCAAACGCTGTGAGAACAAGCGCCAGCAGGGTTGGTCGGCTTCCACCTGCCCGGGTACGGGCGTGTTTGGTTGTGGCAAATTAATCTGGTCACCGCCCGGCAAGCGGTTTGACCTCTGCCCAGATTGCAGCGCCAAAAAACGAGCCGAGCGTGATTCCAAACGGCGGGAAAAAACGTGTCAAGGAATCAAGGGTGGGCCGTATTGCGGCAAAACCATCGTTTACTACACTGACTCGAAGTTCGTACCTGACCTCTGTCCTGACTGCCGGGCTAAAGCCAAAGCCGCCAAAGAGGAACGGGAAAGAAACAAGCGGACGAAGCCCTGTCCAAACTGCGGGAACACCATTACCTACTTCGTAGGTGGCAAGGAGTTCGACTACTGCAAAACTTGCAGTGACATGCGGTTGAAAGTTGACCGCAATGATAAAGGCACATTGCAAGCGAGAACCAAAGACGGTACTTTGCTTTTCACTTTTGCACGATGCTCTTATCCTAAGAAGGGGAGTACGGGTGAAAAAGCCCACATGCAGTATGAGTGGGCAAGTCGTGGGTACTACTATGTTGCTATGCCGGGGAACCCGCATATGAGTTACATAGTGGACAAGAATCCAGTGGAAAATGGTTTCCTGACCGTGACCGACGCTAATGTGGTGCGAGCAAAGTTTCCCAACACGGAGTTGGAAAAACTGTTCTCAAGGATAGCCATTGCTATTGCCAATGACTTGCTGTAGGTTCCCTTTGGGTCTGTACGTGTTGATTGCCCTGACTAACAGTCAGGGCAATTTTTTTACTCCTACAAATAGCAAAGGAGATAGCTTTTTTTGTCTATACTAATTTGATGAAACTGTCGCGTCATTTTAGCGACAATTCTGGGGTGTTTATTTGTGGATTCATTTATGTTTTCGGTGGTGGTTCCTTCATACATTTTGGCATATTTTAGACCAAAACACTTGAACAATCCTGTTTGATAATCTTCCAATATATTGTCTAAAATAAAGGGATCAAGATTGGCGTAATCATAAATATCGAAATCCGAAATAATAAGTAAATGAAGTTGAGAGGTTGTTTGAACAATAAAAGGAAAAAAAACGGTCGTGATGTGTTTGGTGGTTGCGGAGTGTGTTGTCGGTGCTACGTATCCTTGGAAAACCTTTAATTTTTGAAAGTCTTGAATTTCAATTGTTAGTTTTTTAGCAACCAGAGCATGAAAAAGAATTACTTCGTCTAAATTAAATTCTTGGACAATCTTTTTAAGTATTTCCTTATCTAAAGCAAACCGCTCATTAGTAAAAGCGGTTTGGTTATTTCCAGCACCAGAATGAGTCAAAAACGCTTTACTCAAGTCTGAATTACTAATAGTAGAATTTAAATCTGCCATTTTTCTAAAGGTGCCGGGGTCGAATATGGTTCGAAAAGACGATCCAGCAACTTCTTGTACTTATTAAAGTAATTCCACATCGTATCCATGTATCCGCCGAATGTATTCTCATGATTAGGGTCGAATGTTCTCACATTTATACTCATATCGGCAGCCTCGTAAATCACCATTTCATAGTCTTCTTGCTCTGGGGTTCTTGTTTCTATAGGGAAAAGCATTTTGATATGGCTTGCGACTTCTGAGAACTCTTCGAGTAATAAATGCCCTTTTAGAAACTCACGGAATGCAACAAGCAGGAGAACGCGCTTCTCCTCAAAAGAAGCATCCCCAATATGTTCAATAGTAGAGTAATTCAAGTCTTTCAGGATTGGAGCTAATTTTTCTTTGGGTAGCGATAGTTCAAGGAGAACGTTGCCCGCCATATCCAAGTAGTGAGACATTAGGCTATTCTACAATACGTGTACAGTGTCTTCTCTACTGCCGCTTATACTACTCATGTGTCTGAACGCCTCCGCTCGGCTGAGCTTGATCCTAACCTCACTCGTGCCTTTGCCGAGACTTTCATCTCTCGATGGGATTGCTATCCCTTACAAGTGGAAAATGGTACATATACCCAAGTTCGAGAAAAACTGACACTGACCCATATCTTCAAACATCTGACGAACGCCCGGTTAGGCTACAAACCCTTTACCATTGGCGCGTATGCCTTAAATGAGCAGAGCCAGGCTAAGTGGGTCTGCTTTGATGCGGACGCACTGCACCAGTGGGCGGAGTTGTGGCGACTGGCGTGGTCACTGCAAGAAGTGGGTGTTCCGACTTATCTTGAACCATCTCGCCGAGGCGGTCACTTGTGGCTGTTTACTCCCCTCCTCTCAGGGACAGAAATTCGCCAGTTTTCCCGGAAACTGTTGGTTATGGAAAAAATTGCCGAGTACGGTGACGATAAAAAGCGCCGGATCGAGATTTACCCCAAGCAAGATGTGCTTGGAGAAGGTGCGGGGTCATTTGTCCGGTTGCCTCTGGGTGTCCACATGAAGACTGGACAGGTCTACCATTTTGTTGATCTGGACGGCAAGCCCATCGCGCCCAGTGTCCGAGAACAATTAAAGGTGTTGGGGCAGCCTAGTCGTGTATCGTCAGACTTTATCGCTACTATCCTGGCCCAAGAACTGGAATTACCCACTCCCCCACCGAAGCCATCTCCCAAATTCAAAAAACGCAAACCCCGCCACAATGAACCCCTCTCTGAGTCGCTCAAGCACGCTATTTCCGTCCATGATTTCGTCAGTCGATATGTAGCCCTCAACGAGCAGGGACGCGGCTTATGCCCTTTCCACGACGACCACGAGAAGTCTTTTGCTGTGAACAAGCAGCGCAACTATTGGCATTGTTTCGCCGGATGTTTAACGACTGACGGCAACAAAGGCGGCAGCATTATTGACTTCTGGATGAAGTGGCGCGAAACACACGGACAAGACGGCAGCTTTACGGAGACGGTGAAAGAGCTTCGAGAGATGCTCCTCTCGTGATTTGTTTCCCCTATTGACAGCCCGTGCTGACTTTGCTTTGATGAACACAGGTAACAAATGACCCACTTTTGACCCAACTTGTGACCAAAGCAAACCCCAAACCCACTGCCAGTCAAACCTATATCAAGGTGCATCTATCACTGTCTTTGAAGCGCCAGCTTCAAGCGCTTGCCGAGCAAAGAAGTATATCGCTCTCGTCATTATTGCGACTTATTGCTACTGAATATATCAAAGCTAAAGGGTAGGTATGGTCATCTCAGTTGCGAACCAGAAAGGCGGTGTTGCCAAGACCACAACGGCTATTAACCTAGCGGCTGGTTTGGCACTAGCAGGTTACAAGGTGCTGCTGATTGACGCCGATCCCCAAACGAACACCACCCAGGTCTTTATCCATCCAGATATTGAGATTGACCTTGAGAAGACCCTCTATCAAGTTATTTTGAAATTCGCGCCGCTCACGTCGGTTATTCATTCTACCCAGGTCAATAATCTCTCACTTGTCCCCTCTCACTTGCGGCTTTCAAGCGCCGATCTGGAATTAGCCCAAGCCCTCGATAATCGCAGCGCCCGCCTTAAACAAGCCATTGACGAAGTTCGTTCTCGATACGACTACATCATTATCGACAATCCACCCTCGCTTGGCTTGGTGACGATGAACTCATTCACTGCTAGTGACCGCATCCTCATTCCGGTATCCACAGCCTATTTTGCCTTGACGGGGCTTGACCAACTTCAAGAAACAATTGCAATGGTTAAACAGACGCGGCTCAACCCCGATCTCAAGGTGCTAGGGGTTCTCTGTACGTTTTGTGAGGAAACAAATGTGTCACGCGATGTAGAGCGTCAACTTCGCCGCTATTTTGGCGATCAAGTCTTTCAGACCACCATCCCGAAGAACGTTCGGCTTGAGGAAGCGCATTCTAACCATACACATATCTTTAACTTTGCACCCAAGAGTACCGGCGCAAAAGCCTACGCCGATCTTGTTCGAGAGGTCATCACACGACAATGAAACGACGCAGTGGATTAGCTGACAGCCCGTTTTTCGCTCCCGCACCTCGCACTGAACCGGAACGTTCTACGGCGGTATTTTCATCAGATAGCAACCAGGCCCCCTTGAACTCAAGTTCACCCCAAAATGAAAGCAAACAAGCAAGCAATATTGCAAGCAAACAAGCAAGCTTGCTTGCAAAAATGAGGGACTTAGGGCGCTTGAAAGCAACGAACGCCGCCACGTTCCGATTTCCTCCCGATCTTCTTGAAAAACTTGAAGAGATCGAGTATCGCCTCCGTAAAGACCATAAAATCAAGGCGACCAAAAATATAATCGTGGTCGGAGCATTGGCAATGCTGTTATGTGAATTCGAGGAAAACGCGACTGAAAGCAGTCTGTATCAATTTCTCTCCCAAGAATAAGTTGGAAACTGTACATCCTATCCGAAAATCCCAAGCCTTTTCGCGTGTCTGGCTGATGCGATGAAGACTTGTTTTGTACAAAGTCGAGTTAAGTGCAAGCTTGCAAGCAAACAAGCAAGCTTGCAATATTGTAAACAAACAAGCAAGAAAAGCGCGACTTGACAAGCTTTTTTCGGCGTGTGAAGAATACGCAGAACCCACTGTTTAGGCATGTCACGCCGCCAGCGAGGGCTGGTCAACCGATCCGAATGACCGACTGAGAGCGAACCGTTTCTGAGGCTCACCAGAGCCTTTAGATAAGCAGTCCAGAAGACTGCTGAAGACACCTCAAGCGAACAGATGCTTTGTACCGGAGTAGGGAAGTGAGTAAACAACTCCCAACCCTACAGATTCAAAAATCCGATGCGAAGCATCGCTTAGGAACGCCTCGAAGGAGAGAATGAAGGAGAGGGCAGGAAGCGAACTCGAAGGACTGGACTCTCTAAAAAGGCAAAGCCTTTTTTAAGGTGAGAGTCGTCACGTCCCCTATAGCACGTCCTATAGTTTCCAGTAACTATAGTCTGTACGCTTAAAACGCGGGGGAAACAGCCTCAAAAATGCCTGTGGTCTCCTCAGGCAGGGTCGCTTGCCACGCCCGATTACACTGATACATCAGTGCAATCGTTCAGTGGACGCGCCAGACCCCACCGTTCGTCAACCACCCCGCCGTCGGACTTTCTTCGCAGGCTCGAAAGCCCGACCACCCCCGCTCGTCCTCTCAGTATTGTTGCCTGCGCCCTGCTCGTCACAATCCGCTACGCTCACTGCGTTCGCTTGCTCCCTTTTCCCGCCGTCGTACCTAGTCTGGAAAAGCCGCGAGGCTCAAGTGGAAAGCTGCATACGTTAGCCCAGACAAACAGCGCGTCAGGTCGTCACTATCCAGCTTTCTGCACTTTCGACCGGGGGTGGTCGGGCTACGCCCGACGGCGGGACTGGCGAATCTTTTTACCGTGATGGAGACGTGCCGAAATAGCGGCGGGGAAGAGAGCCGAAAAGTCTACAAAAAACACGCGCTACTTGACTCAATATGTCCACTATTAGATAATATTATCTAATATTAAGCATGGGGTCTGTAAAGGAGACACCACGACAAAAAATATGACCTACTCGTGAAAGTAGGTCATACCGTTAAAAAGTAGCTCAGATGGGATGGTTGCTGCCGACCATCTGAAAAGGACTGCATGAATGATTATACAACATTGCCATTGGAGGAACTGTTTGAGCAGGCGGTAGAGGATTTACCCTTTGCCGACAAACAGGCGACCAGTATTACACAAGGATCACTCACCGAGCCATATCGGGGTGAGATTGAGTATAGCGAGGAGTGGACGTTTACCGCTGGACAGTTATTGGATGAAAGACTGGTCGGGGGCGGATGGATTGAACTCAGGAAAGATGAAAACGCCGACATCCTCATCAACGGCTTTTTCGGTATTGCCCGAAATGGTGACTGGCAAGAAGGCAGCATCCTGAAAGAGTATGAAGCCTTACAAGGCTGGTATAATCCTGTTACCCGAACATGGGAACTACAGATTGATACGTACTAAACCCATTTTCGAGCCGACTGTGTGAGCGCATGGTCGGCTCGAAGTGAAACCTTATGCCGAAGTCTGCGCCACAAGTCACAACCGTCCCATCAACACAACTGCATCAAACGCTGGGTTCACTCCTCAAAAAAGTCGGTTCAGAGCGGCAGCACATCATTGTGGAGCGAGGGGGCTATCCCATCATTGCCATGATTCCCATTAGCGATTACCACAGACTGCTTGCCCAGAGCCAGAAAGAAGACGACTCCCCAACAGAGTAGCAATCCGTTCCCATCCCCTCAGAAAACCGCACACCCCATCTTGAGGAATGGGGTGTACAGCGATGCTGGTTTTTGCAACTTAATAGCTGCTCAACTTTCAAACATAGCACATCTGTTTGCGATGACAAGCACCCTTTTGGTAGGTACTTCGAGAAATAACACGACCCATCTTGAGATGGGTCGTGTAGAGCATGAGTTTTAGCCTTAATATTAACTGCTCATAACGCAGCATACACTACTTCCACCAATGATAGTATTTCAGTGACCGCAGGGAGTAGTTAACGGTGACTTACTCCCATCGACCAACGTTTCTAAAACGCCTTTCTTAGCCTCTCAGAGCCTTTCTTTAGTCTCACGGCGCATATTTCCGAATACACTACGAGAAAAGAGAAGCATCCCGTTTTGGGGAGTAGAGAGGTTTGTCATGAGCAGACCCAACACGGATTTTTCCGATGAGGTAACACGACGCGCAGGTGGGTGTTTGGGCTGGTTGCTTTCGTTGTTTGGTGTCGCCGCGCTCAGGCTATTTGAAGCCCAGGATTATGGCGACCCAGAACGGCGCAAGGCACGCCAATTAGGTCAAAGAGGTTTGATTGTCATCGTTCTGGGTATTATCGTTCTGATCTACGGGTTTTCACAAAAACGGGCTTATTCCACCGCTGGTAATCTGGAAGCTGACGCAGGGTTTTTTCTCATTATTGGCGGGGTAATAGCCACTGTCTGGGGTATTCGCAAACTCAACACCCCCGTTGCGCCGGGTGTGCATGAAGTGGTGAGCATCCTGCCAATCTGGACGGTCTTCACCATCAGTATGCCGCGCTCCACCGAATGGAATCCTGAAAAAGCATGGGGCTTTATGGCGCAACTGGTGAAATCGTATCCCTACATCGTGGTACGGGTATGTGCCGACAGCCGGAATATCTACTGGCAGGTGGTGAACCTTGTCTACAAGGGTGCTGAAAACACCATCCCCAATCTGATTCGATCCCATTATCCGGCGGCGGAAGTCAAAGTCGGAGAAGTACGATCAGGCAAGGTGTCCGAGCCGTTTTTCCGGTATCTGGCGTACTACCAACAGGATAACGAGTTTGTCGCGCCCATCAAGCTTGTTACCGACATCAAGGCTACGGAGCGCACTCAAGTTGACCCTCTGGCAGACTTCACTCAAGCGGTAAACCAACTCAAAGACGGACAGAAAATCCGGTTGACGATTGGCTTTTTGGGCAGCGCCGACGTGCATAAAGCGGATGGCTACAACCAGATCACCCAATCCCTTATTCATCCCCTGCAATATCTCTCTGTAGAGGGGATTGAAGAGGTTATGTTTGCTAAGCGCTTTGGCATTGACCGCGTTGACAAGTATCGTTACGAAGATCAGCGGGTGATGGAAGACAAACTCGCACAGCCTTGGTATTACGCGGTGTGTATGATCCAGATTGACGCTAAAGAGCCATTGGACGCAGCACATCTGGTTGTCCAAACACGCACGGCGACCCTGAACTTCAGCAACGTGCCATTTAACGTACTGGACATCGTGCCGCGCACACTGGAAGAGAACGGGCTATTCATTGATACCCCAGAGCAGGAACAAGCCACCAACGCGCTCACCATTTACGCCAATAGGCTCAGGAAACAAGAAGGGAATGTCCCACCGCTGCTAGTGCTTGAGCCGCGAGAACTAGCGAACCTCTGGCATCTGCCTCATGTGGGTTTCAAAGCCACCCGGATTGTTTGGGGGAGTGGAGCGCAGGAAGTCTCGGAGTGCATTGTTCGCAACACCGAGGGTGTCGTGCTTGGTAAGGGAGCGTATCAAGGCGGAGAGGTCGAAGTCCGCCTGTCCAGCAAAGATCGAAATACCCACGTCGGCATCATCGGCACGACAGGCATGGGCAAAAGTACGCTTTTGCACCAGATGATTCATGAAGATATAGCGCGGGGAATTGGTGTCGCCCTGCTTGACCCGCATGGCACGCTGGTACGTGACATTCTCCGCACCAGTATTCCTCAAAATCGTGAAGGAGATGTGGTGGTATTGGACTTAGCCGACCAGCAGTATCCTGTACCACTGAACCCATTGCATGGAGCAGCCACAGCACAGACCGCTGGTTTCGTGACTGACATCATTGAAACACTCTTTGAAGGCACTGAGAACCGGGTGAAGGTCTCCAAGTACCTGAATGCCGCGCTGATTACTTTGCAGGTTGACCCCCAAACCACCATGCGGGATATTGGGCGACTGTTCACTGACTCGCTTTATCGCCAAGCACTCATTGCAAAACTGGATGAGTTTGAACATGCCCAGGCCCTTGATGTCTGGCGCAGTCTTGAACGCAATATGTCAGAAAAAGGTAGAAACCGCGAAGAAGAACAGGTCTATGATTTCATGCTCAATCGGATTAGCCCGTTCTATCAAAAACCGTCCTTGCTTCCGATTCTCTGCCATCCTCAATCAGTTAATTTTAGGGACCTGATGGATAGGAAGAAAATCATCCTCATTTCTCTGGATATGAGCCGGGACCAGATTTCTCTACAAGAGCGTGGTTTAGTGGGCGCGATCATCATTGCCGCATTCCATACAGCCGTCTTCTCAGGGAACAGTCAACCCACCGAGTTCGCCTTGTATATTGACGAACTTGAGCAGTTCAAGACCACTACCATTGACAGTATGCTCAGGGAAGCCCGGAAGTTTGGCTTGCGCCTGACCGTTGCCCATCAAGACTTGAGCCAAGTGCGCGGGTCTACGCTGGACGCGGTAAAAAACGTCGGGACGAAAATTTGCTTCCAATCGACTAGAGACGACGCTACCCACTTTGCGCCCTACATGACCCCCCAGTTCGCTGTTGAGGACTTGGTGAGCCTCGATAAATACACGGCAGTCGTGAGAATGCAGTGCGACGGCAACACCCAACCTGCGTTTACCCTCCGCACGCTGCCACCCCGCACAGCATCGGGAGACGCGCAAGCAACCGAAAAACGGCTCAGAGAGCAGTCTCGTACCAATCTGAAACTGATGAGTTTAGAGGAGGTCAAACGTTGGCACACCAATCGGTACAATGTCAAAACCTCACCTACTAGTTCACCGGAAGATGAATACTATGGATAATGCGGTATATGTTAGAAAAGAAGCCTAAGGAGCGCCAGCGCCGCCACCGATACCAACGTCGAGAAAACCCTAAACCGATGGTCTTGACCCAGCGGGACATGGAGATTGTGGAAGCGGTCTACCTCTACCGCGTATTGTCCCAAAAGCAAATAGAAAAGCTCTTTTTTGGACATCGGGCAGCCGCTCAGAGACGGCTGGAAGCGCTTTTCGATCATGCGTATCTGGACAGAATACCGCTGCCTGTCAATGGGGCGCTGCTCAACAGCCCCACCCTCTATCTCTTGAACCAGCGTGGCGCGGCTTTATTGACTTCTCAAATGGGCTATTCCGATGTGCGCTGGAAGCGCGATTACCAGAAGGTGAGTGCCGATTTTCTGCTCCATGCGCTTGCTATCAACGACTTTCGGATCAATGTGGTGCTGGCGTGCCAGAACTTGAACTACCCCCTTGTGACATGGTTGGGAGAGAGTGGGCTGAAAGGAGACTATGACCGGGTCGTTGTGTCGGGGCTAAAGAAACCTGTCTCGGTTATTCCTGACAGCCATTTCGTGATCGACACACCCCGACAAGGGGATAAGACCAAAGCGTATTTTTTCCTTGAGCTAGACCGAGGTACGGAAACGCTTCAGCGTATCCAAACCAAAGTTCGCGCCTATACCGCGTATGTAGATGGTGGAGGATATGAAAAGCGCTACGGCACAAAAGGGTTACGGGTTCTGTTTGTGGCGCTGAGTAGCCGCCGCATGTTGAATATGAAAAAAGCAGCGGAAGCAGTCGGGGGGCGCAACCGTTTTTGGTTTGCCTCACTGGACGAGTTGACACCGGAGAACGTCCTGAGCCAACCGATCTGGTCTGTCGCCGGGAAAGATGAACCACTTCAATTGATTGAAGTGTGACTCTCCTGCCCAAACTGACGGAGCAGTTCTTCACTCCGTTTGCGCTGTTCTGCTGCCTGCAAGCGGGCCTTAACCTGGTCGAGCAAACTAGGTCTATCCATAATCGCTTTGACATACGCTTTAATGCGGTTAGTACGCTCATCATAGGGGAGATTTTTGATCTCCTCTATCGTGCGCTTCATTTCTTCACGTCGCACTGCTTGTTCTTGCTTTCGAGCTAGGAACTCTGGATCACTACTTTCAGTCATGATCCCATCACCCACGTTGACGGCTTTGCGTAACACCTCAAGTAGCTCCTCTGCGTGTTTCTCAAACTGCACCGCTATAATGATGGCGGGATCAGGTTCAGAAGGTGAAGAAACAGGAGTATCGGGGTCATGATTGTCAGGCGACTGGAAATCTGATTCGGGTTCAGCCATGCGTGTCTTATCCTCTGGTCTTTGACCATTACTCAAAATCACCAGAATTTTACCAACGATGACCAAGAAGGTCATCATATTCGCCCTAGTTTTTACTTAAGAATCGTTTTGTAAGCGTGAAAAGGGGTTGCGCGATGGCAACCCCCTAGTTCCCTTAACTCGCAACGTGCCTCACTAGCTCATGAAACATCAGGGGAGTGTCTCTGACGAGCTAGCTTCAGAGACGGCAGCCGCCATGTGCGAAGGCAACTGCTAAGGAAAATACCTATGGGTATAACATCCCTTTGGCAGCGGTACTACCCGAAAAAGGGCGGAAAGTCCGGTTTTTTCTAGTTGTCTGCTGCTCTGTCTCCTGCTACAGTAACACTGCTTGTCACTGATATGCTCACACACGCCATTTTTCACCCCATTCCCTCTTTACCCTCATTACACCTTCAAGCGAAAACATGGGTTGCGATTAACGGCTCTTTGGTTCGTCAGCCGATGCGACAAACGGTTGAGCTTGTCGAAACCGATGTCAGCCAACACTTTCTCATCACGTTTGATGAACAATCTCCCGATGAAGTGGACGTGATTTACCTCAGCTAAGAAAGGGGCTATGTCGTGGATCGAAAAGCAACAACGCACGAGCTTTGATGAATTACCTATTCATGGACTGTATTTTCTAGATGGAGACGTGCTGGCGCGGCTTTTCGCTCTAGCCCACCCTGAAGCCAAAATACCTCTCTTTAACCCCGATTGGCTCAAAGAACAGAAATCTCCTCAAGTTCAGTTCCCATCTGGTCTGAGTTTTGATATTTGGGAAAGCAGCCCTGAACAGGGTGGCATTGTCCATATCTATGGTGAGATGGACTTGCCCTACTTTGATACCCGTGATAGCGCTTGGAAAACAGCGAACGAGATTGCCGAGCTTGTGGGATACCTTGCCCGCAAGCGGGGAGAGAACCAGCTTGAAGTGATTGGGCATGACGAAGGCGAACGCTATCTCATTACCTATGACAACCAGGAACGCCGCATGGCGGACATTGTGCCTATGAAGCGTGAGAACGGCGAACAATATGCTGAGAAGCGCGAACCCCTCCTTGACCAAGCCAGCCGGGAGCGACTACCGAAACTCTATTCCAACGAAGCGATTGGACTGGATGCGCTGGCGCAGGTCAAATTCTTTACTCCAAGCAGCAATTGGACATGGTACGCCAGTGAAGCCAGTGCTGCCATGAAGGATGGCACGTATAAAGCGCTCACCGAAGTAGACCCGAACGACTCTAATATCGAAGATGTGATCTTTTTCGGGTTGGTTGATGGCTATGAACTTGAACTCGGTTATTTCTCATTGTCCGAGCTAGAAGGTATTGGTGGTGGACTGATGCTGCCCGTTGAGCGAGATCGGCACTTTACCCCCACAACACTCAAAGCATTGCAGGATCATCACCGCAAGCAGCGGGGTGGATTTTAACGGTATATGCTAGGTGACGAAACTTCAAAGCCACGTCTATCGTTAGAAGATGTCGCCCAATTTGCTAAGACTGTAACCCTTGAGGACGGCTACCATCGCCCAACGGTTATTGTCGAGGGAGCGCTTCAAGTCGTTGCCACCCAGATCGAAAATGTCGCGCCTACACATGAGGGACGGGCGCAGCAGATGTTTATGCTTGGCGCGGTTCTGGCAGAGCGTAGCGAACTGGGCGTACTACAGCAAGTGTTCTTTATCACTGAGGCTTGGATGAGTATTGCTACCAAAGAAAATCCGCCCCGTATCTTGCCTTCTCAAGACCCTCAACGGAAAGAAATCCTTGCCGTTTCACGTATGACGTTCCTGCCACCTCAGACCGAAATGGTGATTTATGAAATGAAGCGGGATAGTGAAGGCAAGCTCGTCAGTCTTGAAGACATAGACAGACAACTAGCCTCAGAAAACGAGATGCAAGCAGAAAGCCCACTTCTGGAAGCCTTTGCCATTGGGTTTTTAGGGAATGCCTTGAAGCCCAATGATTGACGTATGACCGAACGCCGCCCTCACCAGCCCTGCTTTACTTTTACCGAGCGCGAAAAGCTCTATGACCGAGTATCCCATGATCGTTTTATGGCACTGGTGATGCAGCCGGACGTGGATATTCACGAGATACAGGAATCATCGAACAGCTTTGGTGAATATTTGTTTGTGACCATGAGTTGTCGCACGGAGCAGCCGAAGAAGCTCTATACTTTTTGGGGACTAGGGTATCACGAACATCGGGAACGTTGGATTGCCGATAGCTGGCAGTGGTATGAAAGCCAGCGCAAACAGGAAGCACTTCCAGTGCTTGTTAAAGAAGCAGCCTACCGACAGATCACAGAGCGTGAAGCCTTTGTGAGAGCAAATGCTACCCCATCCAACCCATCACCCCGCGCCCGTCTCTATGAACTGCTGGCTGACCTGACCGATGAGGATGGAGCGCTCAGCGAGATGGATGATCTGGGCTGGACACTCTTCGGCTTGGATGAAACCGATGATGAAGCATAGTCTCTCAGCTAATTCGTTTCCTGCCAGATATAGCGCGGGCGAGCCATGCGAACAGGCAGGTTTCGTACAAAATCGGGTCGGAACATAAACATCTCGACAGGTTTATCATTATTTTCAGCAGCCCGCGTGCCGCCATCCGAATAATCGCGGTTGAGGTCTACGCCGCTGTACCCGACAAATGTACCAGCCCCCACAAAGCGATCATCGCCCCCGGCTGCTGCCCCTCGGCTTTCAATGGTGATCGTGCCATTGGCAATATAGACGCCTTCAAGATTAGGAGTGGTGTTATTGAGGTCATTGCTGCCGACATTGGGGCGCACAGTAATGTTACCTGAGACGATGAAGGCTAAAAAGCCACCTGGCTCGACCGTAATCAAGTCATCCAAGTTGTTGGAAGGATCATCGATGGTTAGGTTACCGTTGACGAAGACCACGATTGATTCCGAACCACTCACCGTCCAGCGTTGACGAATTGTCAAGTCACCTTGGTGGAAGTACGCAGCTTTGCCGCCACTTGGAGCAGAAGTGGGTTTGACAGCATCGTTGGCACTACCGGAGAAGTCGTCACTAGGAGTACCCAAGCCCAGACTGTATTCACGGTAGAAAAACTCATAGTTTTCTTTGTATTTTGTGGTTGTCGTACCAACTGCGAAGGCTTGAGGAGTGCGTTGCGAGATGTAGCCTTGGTTGACCCCGAAATCTTTAGTTGAGTCGATGTTACCGCCACCCGTGACCGCAATACCTGCACTTCCAGTCGTGGCAAGCCAATCTTCAGTCAGGATAGCCGCAATACACGGAGCATCGGTACAAGTGTTGTATGGGATTTTAGATAGGATAGCGACACCACTGGTGTTCCCGGCATACACGCTACCGCCTTGCGCCTGCCACCAGCCTTCATTGGAATAGACGGATAGTGTCAAGTAGAAGTTGACATTCTCGTTAGGCACAGAGACGGAAGAGGCGCATCCACCTGGACACGCACATTCATAGCTGTCACTCCCATTTGTGCCGGGAACTAACGTCACCATAGCCGTGCCGCCCGCCACATACGGCATAGTGATTGAGTAGGTAGTGCCATCAATATTCCCACCGAAGCTGCCTAAACCGTTTTCTGCCCCAATACTCGCCCCAGTACCAGGAGAAGTAGGGGTAGCGCCGCTGGACGTGCATTTTCCACCAACAACGGCAGCGCCATTATCAATGTAGAACGTCCCGGTGATCGTGGCCTGCAAGTCAAAAGTTGATTGCGCCCAAGTGCCATTTTGGACACCACATTTAGTATTTACACCGCGAACACGGAAGGTATAGTCAGTCACCCCATTGGCAGGGGTGAAGCTGTATTGCGTGTTCGTCACCGTTAGACAGAAGGCATTAGCGTCAGCGCAGCTTGTGCCTTGTGGGTAGAGTTCAATGTCATACTCGTCAGCCCAAGCTACTGAAGTCCAACTCACGACAACTTCATCAGGTGGGCCGTAAGTGACGGTAGCAGTTCCGCCGTTAGCAGGCGTAATGGTTGGCGCAGGCGGATTGCCAGAGTCGGTACTGGGACACGTCCCACTGCAACCATTAGCTTGACCACAGTACGGAGCGCTGCAAGAAGGAACGCAGGGGGTTGGCGTCGGCGTTGCTGATCCAGATGGCGTTGGTGTTGGAGTCGGTGTCGGCGTGGGTGTGGGTGTACCCGTTGGCGTAGGACTGGAAGCTACGCAGCAGCCAAGATTGCCACTTTGAGGAGATTGGGTTGTACATGAGCTAGTTGGAACGCAGGTACAGGTTCCCCCATATCCGCCAAATGTACAAGCAGTATTATGGAAGGTACATGAACCAGTGCCGCCTTCCGTGACACAAGTACATGAAACAGATCGGCTTAATCCGGTGCAGCCATTTTTGCCGGGTGCATTCGCCACACAGCTACCGGACCCGCCGCCAGTCGGGCATGAGTGAGGATAGTTAGGTGAGGGAGAGGGATTATTGCTGTTTTCACATTGCGTTCGGTCAGGGCTAGATGGGTCTGCACAGGCATTGATTTTTAGATAAGTGTTGGTTCCAGAACAGTAGCTACCTGCACCACAGGCGGTGTCAGCGCTGACATCCATCGATCCTTCTGTTAAGGTTAGTGTTAGCAGTACCAAGCACATTACAGCAAAAAGGTGGAGCAAATATGAGGTCAGTCTTTTCATTGTGTTACATCAATCTGTTGCGGAAGCCAGGGGTAAGTCCCAATACTCACTTCTAAAGGTAGTAGCTTGCCGTTAAGCAGACTGGCTTGCCCGGTTTGAGCAAATTCGTCCAGCGTGGCCTGATCCAC